>Ga0209474_10000689_pt1 | contig 35890 bp, 33 predicted proteins | sample GraSoiAngelo_145_FD_185902 | JGI IMG/M metagenome (GOLD analysis project Ga0209474, IMG submission 185902) | Grasslands soil microbial communities from the Angelo Coastal Reserve, California, USA - 14_1009_05_20cm (SPAdes) (version 2) | ecosystem: Environmental > Terrestrial > Soil > Grasslands...
AAAATACTCCGTGGTTGTTGGTACTCCGTCGTTGTTGATGTAGCGCGATTTCTGCGGCAAACGGCTCGCACCCTCGGACGGCCGAGGTCACGCCTTCCCGAAATTCGGACTATGCGCCTCGTCGTCATTTCAATCGGCCGGCTGAAACGGGGCCCGGAGCGGGAACTGAGCGACCATTATCGCGAGCGGTTCGATGACATCGGGCGCAAGCTCGGGTTTCGCGGTCTCGAAATCCGAGAAATTCCCGAAAGCCGCGCAGGCGACGCCGCCACCCGGATGAGGGAGGAAGCAGCGGCGATCTTTGCCGCTATCCCAGCCAAATCCGTCATCGTGGCGCTGGATGAGCGCGGTGACAATATCGACAGCGCGGCTTTTGCAGGGCATCTTGGCCGCTGGCGCGACCAGCAGGTCGCCAACACTATTTTCGTAATCGGCGGCGCGGACGGACTTTCGCCCGAATTGCGGCGCAAGGCAAAGCTGATGATGGCGTTCGGCTCCGCGACCTGGCCCCATCAAATGGTCCGCATCATGCTTCTGGAACAGATCTATCGGGCCGCGACCATCTTGTCGGGTCACCCTTATCACCGCGCCTAACCCGCGCTTGCGCAAGCCTTAAGAGAGCGCCGACCCTTAGATGCAGCCAACGCGGAACCTCCATTCGTATCTGGACACCATCAGCCGCGGCTGGCCTTCTTCCGTACGTATTTCGCTTTTGGAGGCGCTGTTCTCCGCGAGCTTCGCGGCGATGAGCCTCACGCCCGTTTCGGCGCAGCTCGCAACCGCGACTCCACAAAGCACAACCGCTGCGCCCGAGGCCATCAAGCAGCGCGAGCAGGAACTCGAGGCCGCGCGCATCCAGCAAAAGAGCTCGGCGGAGTCGCAGGCAAAGTTTAAGGCCGATATCGCGGCGATCGGTCAGGACCGCAGCAAGCTAAATGCGCAGCTGATCGACATCGCTGCGCAAGTGCGCGGTGTCGAGACCAGTATCGCCGATGCCGAGGCGCGGCTGCGCCCGCTCGATTCGCGCGAGCAGCAAATCCGCGGTTCGCTGGATTCGCGCCGCTCCGAGATCGTCGAGGTGCTCGCTGCCCTGCAACGCGCGGGACGGCGCACGCCGCCGGCGTTGCTGGTAAGGCCGGACGACGCGCTGCAATCGCTTCGCACAGCGATGCTGCTCGGCTCCGTAGTGCCCGAACTGCGCGGACGTGCCGAAAAACTGACCGGCGAACTCTCGGAGCTGGTCACGATTAGGAAGGCGATCGCGACTGAGCGGAACAGTCTTGCGCTGGATCGCGACAAGCTCGGCGCTGACCAGATCCGGCTCGCCGCGCTTGTCGAGGAGCGGCAGCACCAGCAGAGTTCGATCGAAAAAGACATGGAAACGGAAAGCGCGCGCGCCATCGCACTTTCCAGGCAGGTCGACAGCCTGCAGGGCCTGATTGCGAAAATGGAGCAGGATCTGAAGAGCGCCGCCAGGGCGGCTGCTGCCGCGAACCTCCAGGGCGTGCCTGCTGCCAACGGCAAGCCGAACGAGGCGATGCTCAAGGATTCTGCCCGGCTGAGCCCGGCGATTGCTTTTGCCTCCGCCAAGGGTTTATTCGCGATGCCGGTTAATGGGAGCAAGATTCGCGATTTTGGCGGTTCCGACGGCGTCGGTGGCTTTGAAAAAGGCATTTCCTTGGCTAGCCGGCCCGGCTCCCAAGTCACAACACCGTGTGATGGCTGGGTTGTTTATGCCGGTCCCTTCCGCAGCTACGGACAACTCTTGATCCTTAATGCCGGGGGCGGGTATCATGTCTTGATCGCCGGAATGGAGCGCATTTCGGTTACCATCGGCCAGTTTGTTCTTACGGGGGAGCCGGTCGCGACCATGGGTACGACATCCCGGGTCGCATCTATCCTCGCCACCAATGCGAGCCAGCCCGTGCTCTATGTCGAGTTCCGTAAGGACGGCACTCCAATCGATCCAGGCCCATGGTGGGCCGCAAATGAAGGCGAAAAGGTTCGCGGATGATGCGCAAGACTTCTGTAATTCTCCTCAGCGCCGTCACCGGCGCGGCACTGACGCTTTTCGTCACCCAGCCACGCGCCGTGCTGATGGGATCGAGCGCGCGCGCCGCGACGTCCGACACCTATCGCCAGCTCAATCTATTCGGCGACGTGTTCGAGCGTGTCCGCAGCGACTACGTCGAGAAACCTGACGACAGCAAGCTCGTCGAGTCCGCCATCAGCGGCATGCTGGCCGGCCTCGATCCGCATTCGAGCTACATGGACGCCAAGAGCTTCCGCGACATGCAGGTGCAGACCCGCGGCGAATTTGGCGGGCTCGGCATCGAAGTCACGATGGAAGACGGCCTGATCAAGGTCGTGTCGCCGATCGATGACACGCCGGCGTCAAAAGCCGGAATCATGGCCAATGACATCATCACCAATCTCGACGACGAAGCGGTTCAGGGCCTCACCCTCAACCAGGCCGTCGAGAAAATGCGTGGTCCCGTCAACACCAAGATCAAACTGAAAATCGTTCGCAAGGGCCAGGACAATCCGATTGACGTCACGCTGGTCCGCGACAACATCCGGGTACGGTCGGTGCGCGCTCGCGTGGAGGCCGATGACATCGGCTACATCCGCATCACCACCTTCAACGAACAGACCACCGAGGGATTGAAGCGCGAAATCGGCAGTCTCAGCACTCAGATCGGCGACAAGCTGAAAGGCTTCGTCATCGACCTGCGCAATAATCCCGGCGGGCTGTTGGAAGAAGCGGTGACCGTTTCCGACACCTTCCTCGAGCGAGGCGAGATCGTTTCAACCCGCGGCCGCAACGCCGAGGAAACCCAGCGCCGCTCCGCCCATCCCGGAGATCTGACCAAGGGCAAGCCGGTGATCGTCCTGATCAACGGCGGCTCGGCCTCAGCTTCCGAAATCGTGGCGGGTGCATTGCAGGACCATAAGCGTGCGACGCTGGTCGGCACTCGCTCGTTCGGCAAGGGTTCGGTGCAGACCATCATCCCGCTCGGCTCAGGCAATGGCGCGCTGCGGCTCACCACCGCCCGTTACTTCACGCCTTCGGGCAAGTCGATCCAGGCCAAGGGCATCGTTCCCGATATCGAGGTGCTGCAGGACGTGCCTGACGAGTTGAAGGCGCGCACCGACACCAAGGGCGAGGCCTCGTTGCGCGGCCATCTGAAATCGGAAGGCGACGAGAAAACCGGCTCGCAATCCTACGTGCCGCCGGACGCCAAGGACGACAAAGCGCTCAAGCTGGCGGACGATCTCTTGCATGGCATCAAGGCCACCGCCGAGAAGACGACAGCAACCGACAAGCCCGCCAACAAGGCCGCAAACTGATCCGGACTGCGTTTCATTGATAGTTACCGATAAGGGCGTCCATCGGGGCGCCTTATCGTTTGGCCCATTGCTGCCGGCCGATGATCGCCGAAGCAATCCACAAACCGGCTTTTGCGCCGGCGCGGCAGAACCTTGGCCCTGCCGTGGCCTCAGTCCGTCGTGGTATCGTCGCGCCGTTGATTCGGGGAAGTCCATGGCAGAGACGGCCGACGATCTGACTGCGCCGCTTGGACAGGAGAACGCGCGGCGGAAGCGCGGCTATCGGCTGCCGTTTACCGGAACGCAAGCGCTCGCCACGCTGCTGGGACTGTTTCTGATTAGCTTTTTGGGTTTCGCCATCTTCAACGACAACCCGCTGGGCGGCGAGCCCATGGTACGCCTGGCCATGGAGCACGGACCGCTGGCGGAAGAAAAAATCGCCGCGGCGCCGTCAGCGCGCGAGCCCCTGCCCGCAGCCAAACAGGCCATAGCGGGCGAGCAGAAGACGGTCACGATCATCGACGGGTCGAGCGGGGCGCGCCAGAGTGTTCTCATCGGAGGTGACGCCGTCGAACAGCCGGGCATAGGAGCTGCACCAGGAACGATGGCCGGCGTCGATCCGCGGCTTCTGGAAAAGGCACGCTACGGCATGATCCCGGTGGTCACGGATGGATTGAAACCATTCACGTTATACGCCGCGGAAGCCGATCGGGCCAGGGCTGCGAAAATGCCGGTCGTTTCCATTGTCGTCGGTGGCCTTGGTGTGGGCGCGGCCAAGACGACCGAGGCAATCATGAAACTGCCCGCCGCGGTAACGCTGGCGTTTACGCCGTACGGCTCTGATCCCGGCAAGCTCGCCGAGCGGGCGCGGGCGCAGCGCCACGAGATCCTGCTGCAGGTCCCGATGGAGCCGTTCGATTATCCCGATAACGATCCGGGGCCCCAAACCCTGCTTACGACGCTCTCGCCGGAGCAAAATCTAGATCGGCTGCACTGGCACCTCAGCCGATTCCAGGGCTATGCCGGAATCGCAAATTTCATGGGCGCGCGCTTCGTGGTCGCTGATGCGGTCATGCAGCCCATATTGCGCGAGGCCGCCAAACGCGGGCTCGGCTATCTCGACGACGGCACGCCGCGTAGCGTGGCTGCTTCCCTGGCGGGCGGCCAAGGCATGCCGTTCGCCAAGGCCGACATCGCAATCGACGCGGTGCCGACCGCGGTTGAAATCGACCGCGCGCTGGCCAAGCTTGAAAACCTGGCCAAGGAGCGCGGAACCGCCGTTGGTATGGCTTCGGCGCTGCCGATCTCGATCGAGCGGATCGGGCTCTGGACCAAGGCGCTGGAAACCCGTGGCATCATGCTTGTGCCATTGACAACGGTGATGCTGAAATCAAAGTCTGGCTGAAGATCAACAGGCTGGCGCGAGCTCGCAGGCTGACAGTCCGGCCGGACGCCGGCCATACCACTGCGGAGAGGCTCTAGGCGGATGGCGCGCTACGAAGACCTGCCCTATCGAACATGCGTCGGCATGATGCTGATCAACCCAGCGGGGCTCGTCTTCATCGGTCGCCGCGCCGGCGGCATCGAGCATGTGGACGAATCGCACGTCTGGCAAATGCCGCAAGGCGGGGTCGATCATGGCGAGGACACCTGGGAGGCCGCCAAGCGCGAACTTTATGAGGAAACCAGCGTCCGCTCGGTCGAGAAGCTAGGGGAGATGCCGGAATGGCTTATCTACGACATTCCCCGCACCGTCGCCGGACGAACCTGGAAGGGCCGCTACCGAGGCCAGCGGCAGAAATGGTACGCCGTCCGCTTTACCGGCGATGATTCCGAAATCAATGTCGCGAGCCCCGGCGACGGTCACAAGGCGGAATTTGTGAGCTGGCGCTGGGAGCCCATGAAGAATCTCCCGCAGTTGATCGTACCGTTCAAGCGGCCGGTGTATGAGCGCGTGGTGAAGGAATTTTCCAAACTCGCCGGCAGTTGATTGCAGATATGAAGCTCGCGCTGCCGCGCGCGCCGGAACGACGCAGAGTTATGGATAAGTCCAAGCCCTATCGCCCAAATGTAGGGATAGCCCTGTTCAACGCTTCCGGCCGCGTGCTGATCGGGCGGCGTTTTCGTGACAGCGGCCCGGAAATCATTCTTCCCGGCCTTGAGTGGCAGATGCCACAGGGCGGCATCGACGAGCGCGAAAATCCCCGCGACGCTGTCATGCGCGAACTCTGGGAAGAGACGGGCGTCGTCAACGCTCGGTATCTTGGTGAGACCGACTGGCTGACGTACGATTTTCCGCCGTACAATGGACCACCGCATCGTCTGTCGGTGTTTCGCGGCCAGCGGCAGAAATGGTTCGCGCTGCGCTTTACCGGGCGTGACGACGAGATCAACGTCGCCAGCCCGCCGGACGGCCATAAGCCCGAATTCGATCAATGGCGGTGGGAGCGGCTCGACCGCGTTGCCGAACTTGTGGTGCCGTTCAGACGCGAGGTGTACCGGCAGGTCGCGATAGATTTCGCGCGTTTCGCCGATATCGGCTCGCGTCAAGCGGGCCGCACTCAAGACGGTTAGTGCAGCGCGGTGGTGTTGAGCTGGTTCTGGATGCTCTTGTAATGATCGAGCCGCTCGATGGCGTGGTCGAGCGCGGAGCCTTCTTTCTCGGAGAGCTTGGCTTCCATCTCGGAAATCTTGTCGGCGAACCGCGCTCGATCCAGCTCCTCGATCGATGTAGCGACATCGGCCAGCACCGTCAGGCCTTGGTCGGACATTTCGGCCAGACCGCCAAGTACGATGATTTTTTGATGCGTGCCGCCTGACGTCACCGTCAGGATTCCCGGCCGGACCGCGGCCACCACCGGCGCGTGCCCGGCGAGCACGCCGAAATCGCCTTCCAGCCCAGGCACGTCGACCTGATCGACCTCTCCGGAGAAGGCTAGTTTTTCAGGCGAAACGAGATCGAAATGGAAGGTGGCCATGGATACCTGCGAATATGGGATACCTGCGAATAGCGAATTGAGTGCGAGAAGGGAGAGCGAGAAGAGCTTCTATCTACCCGCACCTCCCATTCGCCGGTTTTAAGCTGCCTCTGCCGCGAGCTTCTTGCCCTTCTCGACGGCTTCTTCGATGTTGCCGACCATGTAGAAGGCCGCTTCCGGAAGATGATCGTACTTGCCTTCGCAAAGCCCGCGGAAGCCCTTGATGGTATCGGCGAGGTCGACGAACTTGCCGGGGGAGCCGGTGAAAACTTCAGCGACGAAGAACGGCTGCGACAGGAAGCGTTCGACCTTGCGGGCGCGGGCGACCGTCACCTTGTCCTCTTCGGACAACTCATCCATTCCGAGAATGGCGATGATGTCCTGCAGCGATTTGTAGCGCTGCAACACCTGCTGGACCATGCGCGCGGTCTGATAGTGCTCATCGCCGACGATCAGGGGCGACAGCATGCGCGACGTCGAGTCGAGCGGATCCACCGCCGGATAGATGCCCTTTTCCGAGATAGCGCGGTTCAACACCGTGGTTGCGTCCAAGTGGGCGAACGAAGTGGCGGGCGCCGGGTCGGTCAAGTCGTCGGCCGGCACGTAGATCGCCTGCACCGAGGTGATCGAACCCTTGTGGGTCGTGGTGATGCGCTCCTGCAGCGCGCCCATGTCGGTGGCAAGCGTCGGCTGATAACCCACCGCCGAGGGAATACGGCCGAGCAGCGCGGAGACTTCCGAACCGGCTTGCGTGAAACGGAAGATGTTGTCGACAAAGAACAGCACGTCCTGGCCCTGGTCGCGGAAGTGCTCGGCGACTGTCAGCCCGGTGAGGCCGACGCGAGCGCGCGCGCCCGGCGGTTCGTTCATCTGCCCGTAGACCAGCGCGCATTTTGAGCCTTCGCCGCCGCCCTTCTTGTTGACGCCTGATTCGATGAACTCGTGATAGAGATCGTTGCCTTCGCGGGTGCGCTCGCCGACGCCGGCGAACACCGAATAGCCGCCATGGGCGCGGGCCACATTGTTGATCAGTTCCTGAATCAGCACGGTCTTGCCGACTCCGGCGCCGCCAAACAGGCCGATCTTGCCGCCCTTGGCGTAAGGCGCCAGCAGATCAACCACCTTGATGCCGGTGACTAGAATTTCCGCTTCGGTGGACTGGTCGGTGTAGCTCGGTGCTTCCTGATGAATCGCGCGCATACCCTCGGCCTTCACCGGGCCCTCCTCATCGACCGGCTCGCCGATCACGTTGATGATGCGGCCGAGCGTGCCGGCGCCAACGGGAACGCGGATCGGCGCGCCGGTGTCGTTGACCTCCTGGCCGCGGACCAGACCCTCCGTGGTATCCATCGCAATGGTGCGCACCGTGGATTCGCCGAGATGCTGGGCGACTTCCAGCACCAGCCGATTGCCGCCGTTCTTGGTCTCGATCGCGTTCAGAATGGCCGGCAAGTAGCCTTCGAACTGCACGTCCACGACGGCGCCGATGACTTGCGTGATGCGTCCGGTCTGATTGGCGGGTGTAGCCATGAAAATTCTCTCCTTCGAATTCTTAATCTCAAACGCCGTTGCGGCTATCAGATAGCCTCGGCGCCGGAGATGATTTCAATCAGCTCCTTGGTGATCATCGCCTGACGGGTGCGGTTGTAGATCAGGGTTTGCTTGCGGATCATTTCGCCGGCGTTGCGGGTGGCGTTGTCCATCGCGCTCATCTGCGCACCGTAGAACGAGGCGTTGTTCTCCAGCAGCGCGCGAAAGATCTGCACCGCTAGATTGCGCGGCAACAGGCCGGTCAGGATTTCGTCCTCTTCCGGCTCGTATTCGTAAGAGGTCGCCGGGCCCGCATTGGCCGCCGGTGCTTCCACCACCAATGGAATGATCTGCTGCGCGGTCGGGATCTGCGCGATCACCGACTTGAAACGCGAATAGAACAGCGTGCAGATGTCGAACTCGCCCGCTTCGAAGCGCGCAATGACCTTTTTGGCGATGTCTTCGGCGTTGACAAAGGCGAGCTGGCGAACCGAGCGCAGCTCGATATGTTCGATGATCTGCTTCTCGAAGGTGCGGCGCAACTGGTCGTAGCCTTTGCGGCCAACGCAGAAGAACTTGACTTGTTTTCCCTGGTTCATCAGGGCCAGCGCGCGCTCGCGGGCGAGGCGCACGATCGACGAGTTGAACGCACCGGACAGACCGCGTTCACCGGTGCAAACCAACAGCAAATGCACCTGATCGTTGCCGGTACCGGCCAACAGCACCGGCGCCCCGGGCGAGCCGGCGGCGGCGCTCGCAATATTGGAAATGACCGCGTCCATTTTTTCCGCATAAGGGCGCGCGGCTTCAGCGGCGTTCTGGGCGCGGCGCAGCTTCGAGGCTGCGACCATCTGCATGGCTTTGGTGATCTTCTGCGTCGCCTTGGTGGAGGCAATGCGGACCCGCATGTCTTTCAGTGACGCCATTGTTAGTTCACCCTAGCGACCTGCCTTGTCGGCTTGGCCGCGAACCCCTCTTTCGTCGCGCCCAGCCTTGTGCCGGGCACGACGTATTCTCTTTTCACCACGCCAAAGGACATGGATGGCTTGGACAAGCCCGGCCATGACGAACTTAAGCGAAGGTCTTGGCGTAACCCTCGACCACGCTCTTCAGCTTGGCCGCGGTGTCATCGCTGAGATCGCGGCTGTCGCGGATGTTGTTCAGGATCTCGACGTTCTTGCCGCGCAGCAGCGCCAGCAGGCCGTCCTCGAAGCTGCGCACCTTCGCGACCGGAAGCGGGTCGAGATAGCCGTTGACGCCGGCGTAGATCACCACGACCTGCTCTTCCATCTTCAGCGGCGAGAACTGCGGCTGCTTCAGGAGTTCGGTCAGCCGCGAGCCGCGGTTGAGCAGGCGCTGCGTCGAGGCGTCGAGATCGGAGCCGAACTGCGCAAAGGCCGCCATCTCGCGGTATTGCGCGAGTTCGCCCTTGATCCTGCCGGCGACCTTTTTCATCGCCTTGGTCTGCGCCGAGGATCCGACGCGCGACACCGAAAGGCCGACGTTCACCGCTGGACGAATGCCCTGGAAGAACAGATCGGTCTCAAGGAAGATCTGGCCATCGGTAATCGAGATCACGTTGGTGGGGATGTAGGCCGACACGTCGTTGGCCTGGGTTTCGATCACCGGCAGTGCGGTCAGCGATCCCGAGCCATGGTCGTCGTTCAGCTTGGCGGCCCGCTCCAGCAGGCGCGAATGCAGGTAGAAGACGTCGCCGGGATAGGCTTCGCGGCCCGGCGGACGTCGCAGCAGCAGGGACATCTGACGATACGCGACGGCCTGCTTCGATAGATCGTCATAGATGATGACGGCGTGCATGCCGTTGTCGCGGAAATATTCGCCCATCGTGCAGCCGGTGAACGGCGCGATGTACTGCATAGGCGCCGGATCGGAAGCCGTTGCCGCGATGATGATCGAATATTCCAGCGCGCCCTGCTCTTCGAGCACCTTGACGAACTGGGCGACCGTCGAACGCTTTTGGCCGATGGCGACATAGACGCAATATAGCTTGATCTTCTCGTCCGGCTGCGCGTTGAGCGGCCTCTGGTTCAAAATCGTGTCGAGCGCAATCGCGGTCTTGCCGGTCTGGCGGTCACCGATGATCAACTCGCGCTGGCCGCGGCCGATCGGGATCAGGGCGTCGATCGCCTTTAGTCCTGTCGCCATCGGCTCGTTGACCGATTTGCGCGGAATGATGCCTGGCGCCTTGACGTCGATGCGCTTGCGCTCGGTCGTCTGGATCGGACCCTTGCCGTCGATCGGATTGCCAAGGGCATCGACCACGCGCCCGAGCAGGGCTTTACCAACCGGCGTATCGACGATGGCGCGGGTGCGCTTGACGGTCTGACCTTCCTTGATCTCGCGGTCGGCGCCGAAGATCACGATGCCGACATTGTCGGTCTCGAGGTTCAGCGCCATGCCGCGGGTGCCGTTCTCGAATTCGACCATTTCGCCGGCCTGGACGTTGTCGAGACCGTAGACGCGGGCGATACCGTCGCCCACCGAGAGCACCTGTCCGACTTCGGAAACCTCGGCCTCCTGGCCGAAATTCTTGATCTGGTCCTTGAGGATCGCGGAAATTTCCGCGGCGCGGATGTCCATCAGCCTGCCTCTTTCATCGCGTGCTTGATCGAATTCAGTTTGGTGCGAAGCGAGCTATCCACCATGCGGCTGCCGAGTTTGACCACCAGGCCGCCGATAATCGAAGCGTCGACTTTCACGTTGAACGCGACGTCCTTGCCGGTCACTGACTTCAGTGCGGTCTTCAGGGCGTCAAGATTTTTGTCGCTGAGCGTTTCGGCCACCGTGACATCGGCGGTCGCCTCACCTTTGAAGTTGGCGACCAGCGCGCGAAACGCGCGGATCACGTCGGCGACCGCAAACAGGCGGCGATTGGCAGTAAGAACTTTCAGGAATTTCGCGGAAAGACCGGTGATGCCGGCTCTGTCGAGCACCGCGGCCAGCGCTTTCGACTGCGCCTCGGCCGAAAACACCGGACTGCGGACCAGCCGTTTCAGATCCGCGCTGTCGGCCAGCATGGCTTCGAATCGATCCAGATCGGCCTTGACCGCATCGATGCATTTTTCGTCGCGCGCCAGTTCGAACAACGCCGTCGCATAACGGCCGGACACTCCCGAAACGGACGGATTTTCTGCAGCCACAAGCGCGCTCTTTTTGCTGTCAAACTCACAAGGGAAAAACCGTCGCCACGATGCGGCGCCTAGCGATCCAAGCCCTTGGAATTCAAGCGGGACTTCGATTTTCGACCGGTGGATGTTACCGGGATCGTTAAAATCGCGGCTTTGCTAACATAGCGTGAGCGCAGGTGCAACATGAGGGCAGGCGGTGGTGCTGCCTTGTCGCACATCAAATCGCGCTCCGTAGGCGAGGACAATCAAGACAGCAATTCAACCACTGGATGTCCCTGCGGACCTAGGCGGAGCTCGCGCTCAAGTGGCCCGTCCGCTCCAAGCGGCAGCCGCGAATCGTTCCATCGCCAGACGCATAGCTGCATGTGCTCTGCGCAGGGAACCTGTTTTATGTTGGGCCCATTCCGCATGGGCAGATTACTTGGCGAAACTTGGTCGAAAACACGTCTTCTCTGGCGAAAACTTGGCTCGGCAGTATTCCCATGTAATAAATATGTATATCTCGGCAAAGTAGGTATTATTACGGAACCTTTGTTGATGAAGTCGATCCAGTCACAAGTTATTTCAGTGGGAGATAAACCGGATTTACTGCCGCCTTTCTGCCTCATTAGCCCAGCAAACGGCGCTTACGCAAAACGGGACGGGGGTTCCACTTGCCACATTTGTGGCAATACTATCTTCGAGGGATTAGTCTATGCTGATATTCAAAAACCCGAGGCTGGGAAATATGTCCCGGCCGCGCACCGCACTCGCTGTTCTCGCCGCAACTCTCCTGATTGGTGGCAGCATCAGTGAAGCCTCGGCCAAATCGCATCGGCATCATCACCGCCATCACCATCACGCCAGCAACTCTCATACGGACTCTTCCGGCGGGTTCTGGCGCCTCGCCAATGCAGCAATCGCTTCGGCGGGGCGCAGCTTCACCGGGATGGCCTCCTACTATGGCAACGAATCCGGCAGCAAAACCGCATCCGGCCAGCGCTTTAATCAGAACGCCATGACCGCGGCTCACCGCACATTGCCGTTCGGGACCAAGCTGCGTGTGACTCACGGAGCCCGCAGCGTCGTCGTGACGATCAACGATCGGGGCCCGTTCATCCGTGGCCGGGTTCTCGATCTTTCGACCGGCGCGGCGCGTGCGGTCGGCCTGACCAGCGCCGGCGTGGGCCGCGTGACCGCCGAGGTCATCTGACCTCTTCGGGCGTTTGAACGCACCTTCTCTCACAATAAACAAGTCTCGCCTCCTTGAGCGGCAGTAGAACTTGTTGCGAGCGAAAAGGCCTGCCGTCGCTAACGACGGCAGGCCTTTTTCACGCCGTCCCGATGGGTAGACCCGCCAAGCTACAAAAAACTCTGTGGATCGACGTCGACTTCCAGCTTGAGATTGCCTTTGGTCTTTGGCCCGGCCGCGAGCCATTCGCGCAGATATTCGGATAGATCGACCGCTCGCGCCGATTTAAGCAACAGGCGGAAACGGTAGCGGCCCTTGATTACCGCGAGCGGCGCTTCGGCAGGCCCTAATACCTGAATGCTCGGGTCGGTTGGTGCGATCGCCGCAAGTTTGCGCGCGTAGCTCTCCGCGCTCGGCCGGTCGCCCGCCGAGATGATCAGACTGGCCAGCCGGCCGAACGGCGGATAGCCGGCGCGCTCGCGTGCCTGGATTTCGCTGGCGTAAAATGCCTCGCGGTCGCCCGCCACCAGCGCCTTGATCACGGGATGCTCGGGCTGGTGGGTCTGCAGATAACCGACCCCGCGGCCCTGATCGCGCCCGGCGCGTCCGATCACCTGGTTGAGCAGTTGAAACGTCCGCTCTGCGGCGCGCGGATCGCCATTGCCGAGCCCGAGATCCGCGTCGACCACCCCGACCAGGTTAAGGCGGGGGAAATTATGGCCCTTGGCCACCAACTGAGTGCCGATAATGATATCGACCCGGCCTTCCGCGATCTCGTTCAATTCGCTGCGCATGTTCTCGACCGAGGTGATGAGATCGCTCGACAAAACCATGGTGCGGGCTTCCGGAAACAGACTTGCAGCTTCTTCCTGCAGACGTTCGACGCCCGGCCCGACCGCGACCAGCGATTCCTCTGCCGCGCAATGCGGGCACGCATGCGGACGCGGCATCGAGAAGCCGCAATGATGACAGACCAGGCGCTGGCGGAAGCGGTGATCGACCAGCCAGGCGTCGCAGATGGTGCAAGCAAAACGATGCCCGCAGGACCGGCACAATGTCAGCGGCGCATAGCCGCGCCGGTTGAGGAACAACAGCGCCTGCTCGCGCCGCTCAACCGCAATCCGAATGTGCCCGGCCAGAAGTGGCGAGATGAAACCGCCGCGCGGTGGTGCTTCACGGCGCAAATCGATTGCCTCGATGTGCGGCATGTGCTGGCCGCCAAACCTCGACGGCAGCACGACGCGCTGGTAGCGGCCCTTGCGCGCATTCATTTCGGTCTCGACCGAGGGCGTCGCTGAGGCGAGCACGATCGGTATTTTGGCGATATGGGCGCGCACCACCGCCATATCGCGGGCGTGGTAATGCGCGCCTTCATCCTGTTTGTAAGCCTGATCGTGCTCCTCATCGACGATGATCAGTCCGAGATCGGCGTAGGGGAGAAACAGCGCCGAACGGGCGCCTACCACCACGGGGCCTTCGCCAGCCGAGATCGCGGCCCAGTTGCGCGCGCGGGTGCGCGGCGTCAACCCCGAGTGCCATTCCAGCGGCCGCACCCCGAAACGATGCGCGAAGCGGTCGAGGAATTGTCCGGTCAGCGCGATCTCCGGCATCAGGATCAGCGACTGCCTGCCCCGCCGGATGACTTCGGCAATGGCCTCGAAATACACTTCGGTCTTGCCGGAACCGGTAACGCCGTCGAGCAAGGCGACATGGAAGCTGCCGTTGGCGGCTAGCGCGCGCATCGCATCAGCCGCGGTGCGCTGCTGGCGGGAAAACTCAGGCGCGGCGAATGACGGATCGGGTGCGGGCGGCGCCAGCGCACGCGGCATGGCTTCGGTCATCAGCGTGCCTTGGTCGACGAGGCTATCGATGACGCCAGCGCTGACGCCAGCTTGCTTTGCCGCCTCGGATTTGCCGTGCAACAGCCGATCCGACAATACCGCGATCAGCCGTCGTCGCGCCGGGGTCATCCGCTTGGGCACCTCACCGACCAGGCGCACGCCCATCCGCACCCGCTCCGGCCCGCGATGCTCGCCCATACGCAAGGACATCCGCAGCACCATCCCGCGCGCAGAGAGCGTGTAGTTGGCCACCCAATCGACCAGCGAGCGCAGTTCCTGTTTGAGCGGCGGCACGTCCAGCTTTTCACCGACGTCCTTGAGCCGATTGTGCAGGCGCGGATCAGGATTGGCGTTCTCCGCCCAGACCACCGCGACCACCTCGCGCGGGCCCAGCGGCACGCACACCACATCCCCCGGCTTCAACTCCATGCCGCGCGGCACCTGATAGGAATAGTTTTGATTGAGCGCGACCGGCACCAGCACATCGACCACGCGTGTCGATGATGCTGTTGACGCGTGGGCGCGCGTGGAATCGTCCATTGCAGAATCAGACCCGAAGCCGAAAGGGGGGCTTAACTTAGGACCACCGGCGGCCTGGGGCCAGTGTCCAGCCGGTGCTGCCGGCAGTTAGCAAACGATAAACGAAAGTGGTGCGATAAAGTGGAATCGTCACGCGCCAGGAACACCGGTAGAGACCCATGGCCAAACCAGGTCCCGCAGTTCAGCCGATCGAACTGGACTGCGCCGACGAGGTTCTCGCGCTTGAGATGACGCGCTGGCTCGCACATCTGCGCAGCGAGCGGCGATTGTCGCCAAAGACGCTGGAGGCCTATGCGCGCGACGTGCGCCAATGTCTCGGATTTCTGTGCGAGCATTGGGGTAGGCGCGTGACGCTGTCCGGGTTTGCCGCGCTGGAGGCCAGCGACGTCAGAGCGTTCATGGCGATGCGGCGCGCCTGCGATATCGGGGGGCGTTCGTTGATGCGCGCGCTGGCAGGCTTGCGCTCGTTCGGCCGATTCCTGGAACGCGAGGGAAGGGGCAAGGTCGGAGCACTCTCCGCCATACGCGCGCCCAAAGTTGGGAAAAGCCTGCCCAAGCCGGTTCCGGTGGCCGCGGCGAAACGTTTGGCCGACGCCGACGAGCGTGCCGGCGAAACCCGCGATCCCTGGATCTGGGCGCGCGATGCAGCCGTGATGGGGCTGTTGTACGGTTCGGGGCTGCGTATTTCGGAGGCGCTCGGCCTGCGGCGCCGCGATGTGCCTTTGCCCGGGGCGGGCGACGTGCTGGTGGTGACCGGCAAGGGCGATAAAACACGGATGGTGCCGGTACTGCAGAATGTGCTGGCGCTGATTGAGGATTATGTCGCCATATGCCCGCATCCGCTGCCGCCGGAAGGCGCAATCTTTGTCGGCGCCCGCGGCGGCCCACTCAGTCCGCGAATCATTCAGCTCACCATGGAGCGGCTGCGTGGCGCGCTCGGGCTGCCCGATAGCGCGACCCCGCACGCGCTGCGGCATTCTTTCGCAACCCACCTGTTGAGCCGCGGCGGTGACCTGCGCGCGATACAGGAACTACTCGGCCACGCTTCGCTTTCGACCACGCAGATTTATACCGGCATCGATAGCGAGCGGCTGCTGGAGGTCTATCGCCATGCCCATCCGCGCGCATGATGCCGTGAAGCTTTGCCCCTTGCGGAGACGGTATTGTTCGTTCAATCGTTAATCCATCCAGCCTGGAGGAACACATGAGCGCACACGAAAGCATGGAGCATGCAGAACACGTCGAGCACGCCTCGGGGCACAACAAGAAGATCGCGCTGCTGATCGCCGTGATCGCCCTGTTCCTTGCGCTGTCGGAGACGCTCGGCAAGGGCGCCCAGACCGAATCCATCAGCAAGAACGTCGAAGCTTCAAATCTGTGGGCGTTTTTTCAAGCCAAGAGCATTCGCCGCACGGTCGTGCAGACCGCTTCGGATCAATCCAAGCTAAGCCTCGGCCCCATCAGCGACGCCAGCGCCAAGGCGGCTCTGCAAAAGCAGATCGACGACTGGCAGAAAACCGCGGCGCGATACCGTTCCGAGCCCGAGACCGGCGAAGGTACCGAGCAACTTGCCGAGCGCGCCAAACACGCCGAGCACGAGCGCGATCTTGCCACCGCGAAGTATCATCACTACGAGCTCGCCTCGGCCGCCTTTCAGATCGGCATCGTGCTGGCCTCGGCAACCATCATCACGGGCATTATCGCGCTGGCCTGGATCTCCGGCCTGCTGGCGCTGGCCGGAATCGCCTTCACCGCGCTAGGCGCGTTCATGCCGCATTTACTGCATCTGCATTAGGAACCGGTAATTGGCGCACCAGGAACAGGTCAGCGCGCTTCGTGCACGCTTTTCCGAAAGCGCTGGATCAGCCGCAGCGTGCGAGCTGACCAGCCGCTGCCATCTCCGCGCAGCGCGTCCCTGATTCGGGATTTGATCGGATCGACCAGCGCCTTGGCTTTGGCCCGCACCTCCATGACAAACTCATAGAGCGTTTCGAACCAATCCATCTCCAGCAATTTGTCGCGCGTGACGTCGAAGACGAAGGCTGCGACGCCGACGCCGAGGAATTTCGCAAAGATGATGGTGAGGATGGCACTCAGCCAATATTCGTGCGCGAGCAGCCAAAACCCGACCAGCTTCAGCGGAAACAGCGGAATCACCGGAACGATAAAGACGATCAGCGTCATCGCGGGCGAGAGCGTATCGACGCGCTCGGCGAGCCACTGCTTGAAGGCGCGCATCGGAATCAGCGCCACGAACCACGCTACGATCGGCTCGAGATGATCCCACAGCCAGGCTTCGATCAGGAAGATGATCGCGAGCAGAACCCAGATCGGCTGTAGAATCCGTCGCATCATCCGTTGTCGTCCCCGCCCGGCGCGCCGGGCTTGAAATCACATATGGATCGCGCGCTTGCCGACTGCAAGCGCCGCTTCCTTGATGGCTTCCGAACGGGTCGGGTGCGCGTGGCAGGTCCGTGCCAGGTCCTCTGCGGAGCCGCCAAACTCCATCAAAACACACGCTTCGTGGATCATTTCGCCGGCTTCGCGCCCGACGATGTGAACGCCAAGCACCCGATCGGTCTTCGCATCTGCGAGAATTTTCACGAAACCCTCGGTGGTCTGGTTGACCTTGGAGCGGCCATTGGCGGTGAAGGGGAATTTGCCCGAGGTATAGTTCACGCCCGCCTGCTTCAGTTCTTCCTCCGTCTTGCCAACCGCCGATACTTCAGGGGTGGTATACACAACGCCCGGTATTACGTCGTAATTCACATGACCGGCCTGGCCCGCGAGAATTTCCGCGACTGCCACGCCTTCGTCCTCGGCCTTGTGCGCGAGCATCGGCCCCGCAACGACGTCGCCTATCGCGTAGACGCCTTTCAGGCTGGTGGCAAAATGCTGATCGATTTGCACGCGTCCGTGATTGTCGAGCGCGATCCCGGCCTCTTTGAGGCCGAGCCCCTCGGTATAGGGGACGCGGCCGATTGCGACCAGCACGACATCGGCTTGCAGCGTTTCGGACTTGCCGCCCGAGGCCGGCTCAATCTGCGCTGACAGCATCTTGCCCGAGGTCTGGACGGCGGTGACCTTGGCGCCGAGCTTGAACGCAAAGCCCTGTTTTTCCAGGATGCGCTGGAATTGTCTTGCGACTTCGCCATCCATGCCCGGCAAAATCCGGTCGAGAAATTCCACAACGGTGACCTCGGCGCCGAGACGGTGCCACACCGAGCCGAGTTCGAGCCCGATCACGCCGGCGCCAACGATCAATAGTTTCTGCGGTACTTTTTCGAGCGACAGCGCGCCGGTCGAGGATACGATGCGCTTCTCATCGATCTCGATTCCATTGAGCCGCGCGACATCGGAGCCCGTGGCGATGACGATGTTCTTGGTCTCCACAGATTGCGTCTTGCCGTCATCCCCCGATACCTCGATCTTGCCGGTGCCGAGTATCTTGCCCTTGCCGCTGATGACATCGACCTTGTTCTTCTTCATCAGGAACTCGACGCCTTTGACGTTGCCGTCAATGCCCTGCTGCTTGAAGCTCATCATCGCGGGCAGATCGAGCTTCGGCTGGGGAACGCTGACGCCCATCTTGGCGAAACTATGCCCGGCCTCCTCGAACATTTCAGACGCGTGCAGCAGTGCCTTCGACGGCATGCAGCCAATATTGAGGCAGGTGCCGCCGAGCGTCGCGTTCTTCTCGACGACCGCGACCTTCATGCCGAGCTGCGCCGCGCGCACCGCGCAGACGTATCCGCCAGGACCGGTGCCGATGACAACGAGATCGTAGGTGGCCATGATTTTATCCTGTGGCTGAACACTGCGAGCGGTTAGCGACCGCCCGACACATCGAGGATGGCGCTGGTGACGTAAGAGGCTTGCTCCGACATCAGCCAGACGATGGCATTGGCGATTTCATCCGCGGTACCGACGCGCTTCATCGGCACCATCTGACTGAGCCGCTGGGCGCGGTCAGGTTCGCCGCCGCTGGCGTGAATTTCGGTGTCGATCAGCCCGGGCCGGATCGCCGCGACTGCCCTCGCCTGCGACTTCATATCCCAACCCGATCGTGAAGGAATCGATCGCGCCCTTTGACGCGGCGTAATCGACATAGGTGTTGGGCGAACCGAGCTTTGCGGCAACCGACGACAGATTTATAATGACGCCGCCGCTGCCGCCGTGGCGCGTCGACATCCGCTTCACCGCTTCGCGCGCGCACAGAATGCTGCCGGTGACATTGACTGCCATCATGCGCTGAATGCGCTCAGCCGACATCTCGTCAACCCGCGAGGTCGGCCCGACGATGCCTGCATTATTGATCAGTGCACCCAGTTTTCCGAACTCATCGGCAGCCCTGAACAGCGCGACTATGTCGCCCTCATTGCCGACATCGCACTTCACCGCGATTGCCTTGCCGTTTTTCGCCTCGATGTCGGAGACCACGCTTTTCGCCGCAGCTTGATTGCTGGCATAACCCACGCAGATCCGAAACCCGCGGTTCGCGGCGGCGATGGCGGTCGCGCGACCGATGCCGCGGCTTCCGCCGGTGATGATCGCAACCCTGTCATCCAAGATTTAGTCCCCCAGCTACTCGAAATATCGCGCCAGCATCACGACGACAGCCATGATCAAAGATCCAGCACCAGACGCGCCGGGTCTTCCAGATTTTCCTTGACGCGCACCAAAAATGTCACGGCGTCCTTACCGTCGATGACGCGGTGATCGTAGGATAGCGCGAGGTACATCATCGGGCGAATCTCGAGCTTGCCGGCGATCGCGACCGGGCGCTCCTGAATTTTGTGCATGCCGAGAATACCGGATTGCGGTGCGTTGAGGATCGGGGTCGACATCAGCGAACCGTAGATGCCGCCGTTGGTGATGGTGAAGGTGCCGCCCTGCATCTCGTCGATCTTGAGCTGGCCATCGCGGGCGCGCCGGCCGAGATCGGCAATACTCTTTTCGATCTCGGCGATCGACTTGTGATCGCAGTCGCGCACCACAGGCACCACCAGCCCCCTGTCAGTGCCGACGGCAACCCCGATGTGGTAGTAATTCTTGTAGATCAGATCGGTACCGTCGATTTCGGCATTGACAGCCGGGACATCTTTCAGCGCCTGCACACAGGCCTTGGTGAAGAAGCCCATAAACCCGAGTTTGCTGCCGTGCTTCTTCTCGAACACGTCCTTGTATTGGCTCCGCATCGCCATGATGTGGCTCATGTCGACCTCGTTGAAGGTCGTCAACATCGCGGCGGTGTTCTGGACCTCCTTGAGGCGGCGCGCGATGGTCTGGCGCAGCCGGGTCATCTTCACGCGCTCTTCGCGCGCAGCGTCGTCGGCTGGCGAGGGAGCGCGCATTTGCACCGCGGCTGCGGGCTGATTGATCGGGGTCGGGGCTGATGCCGCTTTCTCGATCGCCGCCAGCATGTCTCCTTTGGTAACGCGGCCATCCTTGCCCGAACCAGGAACAGTGGCGGCATCGATCCCGCTCTCGGCGGAGATCTTGCGCACCGACGGCGCCAGCGGGGCCTCATTCGGTGGCGCCTTCGAAGCCGCAGCGGCGGACGATGCGGCCGCGGACGATGATGCCTGAGCAGCGGGGGCCGGCTTGGCGGGTGCCGCTGCCGGCTTGGCCGCGGCTCCGGCGGCGCCATCCTTGATTTGTCCGAGCAAGGCGCCGACCGCGACGGTCTCGCCGTCCTTGGCGACGATTTCGCCGAGCGTTCCCGCTGACGGCGCCGGAACTTCAATCGTGACCTTGTCGGTCTCGAGTTCGACCAACGGTTCATCGACCGCGACGGCATCGCCGGCCTTCTTGAACCAGCGACCGATCGTGGCCTCCGTTACGGACTCGCCGAGCGTCGGGACGCGAATTTCAGTCATGATTTGCTTCCTCGATGTTTACGCGGTCGTCGCCGGCGAAGGCGGGCGATCCAGGAATCCACGATGGTGTTGCGAACGGCCTTGAATGAAAAGGAGGGCGCGGGTTACAAAATGCCCCGCTTTCGCCGGGCATTTTGCGATCTAACTTAGTGCCTCATCGAGCAGCGCCTTGAGCTGCGCCAGGTGCTTCGACATCAAACCGGTCGCCGTTGCTGCGGCGGCTGCGCGGCCGGCGTAACGCGGACGCTTGTTCGGAGCGTGGATCTGGTTCAGCACCCATTCGAGATAGGGCTCCATGAAATGCCACGCGCCCATGTTGCGCGGCTCTTCCTGGCACCACACCAGTTCGGCTCCCTTGAACCGTCCAAGCTCCTGGACCAGCGCCTTCAGCGGCACCGGATAGAGCTGCTCGACCCGCATCAGATAAACATCGTCGACGCCGCGCTTCTCGCGCTCGTCGTAGAGATCGTAATAGACCTTGCCCGAGCAGAGCACGACCCTGCGAATTTGGCTATCGGGCACCAGCTTGATCTTTTCCTCCGGCAGCATCACAGCGTCATCGTAGAGGATGCGATGGAACGTGGTGTTGGCGCCGAACTCCTCCAGCCTCGAGACCGCGCGCTTGTGACGCAGCAGGGATTTCGGCGTCATCAGGATCAGGGGCTTGCGAATCTCTCGATGTAGTTGACGCCGCAGCACATGAAAGAAATTCGCCGGCGTGGTGGGGTGCACCACCTGCATGTTGTCTTCCGCGCACATCTGCAGAAAGCGTTCGAGCCGCGCGGACGAGTGCTCCGGTCCCTGCCCTTCATAGCCATGCGGCAACATGCAGACCAGGCCGGACATGCGCAGCCATTTGCGCTCGCCCGACGAGATGAACTGGTCGAACAACACCTGGGCGCCATTGGCAAAGTCGCCGAATTGCGCTTCCCAGACCGTCAGCGCATTGGGCTCGGCCAGCGAGTACCCGTACTCGAAGCCGAGCACGGCTTCCTCCGACAGCAGCGAGTTGATGACTTCAAAGTGGCCCTGGTCGCCGCCGAGATGATTGAACGGCGTATAGCGGCTCTCGTCTTCCTGATCGATCAGCACCGAGTGCCGCTGCGAGAAAGTGCCGCGCTCGCTATCCTGTCCGGAGAGCCGGACGTGATGACCTTCCTGCAGCAACGAGCAGAACCCCAGCGCTTCGCCAGTCGCCCAGTCGATGCCGAGGCCGCTGTCGATTGCCTTGGCCCGGTTCTCCAGAAAACGCTGAATGGTGCGATGAATCCTGAAGCCGTCCGGCACTTTGGTGATCTTGCGGCCGATGTCTTTCAGCGCCGCAACATCCACTCCCGTAACGCCGCGCCGCGCGTCTTCTTCCGCGTCCGCCGATTTGAACCCGGCCCATTTGCCGTCCAGCCAGTCCGCCTTGTTGGGCTTGTAGCCCGAGCCTGCCTCGAGCTCGGCGTCGAGCCGGGCGCGCCAGTCAGCTTTGGCCTTTTCGATCTCGCCCTCGGTCATCACCCCTTCGCCGATCAGCCGCTTGGAATAAATCTCCAGCGTGCTCGGGTGCGAGGCGATCTTCTTGTACATCACCGGCTGGGTGAATGCCGGCTCGTCACCTTCGTTGTGGCCATGCCTGCGATAGCAGAACATGTCGATTACCACCGGCTTGTGGAATTTCTGGCGGAATTCGATCGCAATCTTTGCGGCGAACACCACCGCTTCCGGATCGTCGCCGTTCACATGGAAGATCGGCGCGTCGATCATCTTCGCCACATCGGAGGGGTAGGGCGAGGAGCGTGAGTAACGCGGATAGGTGGTGAAGCCGATCTGGTTGTTGACGATGAAATGCAGCGAACCTCCGGTGCGGTAGCCTTTCAGGTCCGACAGCCCGAAGCACTCGGCCACCACGCCCTGCCCGGCGAACGCGGCATCGCCATGCATCAACAGCGGCAGCACCGAAATTCGCATATCCGGCGGGTCGCCGTGCTGGTCTTGCTTGGCGCGGACTTTACCGAGCACCACGGGATCCACGATCTCCAGATGCGACGGGTTCGCCGTGAGCGACAGATGGATCCGATTGTTGTCGAATTCGCGGTCCGATGAGGCGCCCAAATGATATTTGACGTCGCCGGAGCCCTCGACCGCATCGGGATTGGCCGAGCCGCCCTTGAATTCATGGAACAGGGCGCGATGCGGCTTGCCCATCACCTGGGTCAGCACGTTGAGGCGGCCGCGATGCGGCATGCCAACCACGATTTCCTTCACACCGAGATTGCCGCCGCGCTTGATGATCTGCTCCAGCGCGGGGATTAGCGATTCGGCGCCGTCCAGACCGAACCGCTTGGTGCCGGTAAACTTGATGTCGCAGAATTTCTCGAAACCCTCAGCCTCGACCAGCTTCATCAGAATGGCGCGCCGGCCCTCGCGAGTGAAACTGATTTCCTTGTCCGGTCCTTCGATGCGCTCTTGAATCCAGCCCTTCTGCGCGGGGTTGCTGATGTGCATGAACTCGACGCCCAGGGTCTGGCAGTAGGTGCGTTCGCAGATCGCGACGATCTCGCGCAGCGTCGCGTATTCCATTCCCAGCACGTGATCGAGGAATATCTTGCGGTCGAAATCGCCCTCCACAAAGCCGTAGGAGCGCGGGTCCAGTTCTTCGCGATTGCGCGGCGCCTCGATCCCGAGCGGGTCGAGATTGGCGTGGAAATGGCCGCGCATGCGGTATGCCCTGATCAGCATCAAGGCACGCACCGAATCGCGTGTCGCCTGGTGGACGTCGGCCGCCGTCAGCTCTGCGCCCTTGGCTTGCGCTTTGGCCGATATCCTGGCGCCGACCGCCCTTTCGACCTCCATCCAATTGCCATCGAGCGCCGAGGTCAGCTCGTCGCTCGGCGCCAGCGGCCAGTTGTCCCGGCCCCAGGATGGGCCTTCAGCGTTTTTTCGGACGTCAGCCGGCGGGTCTTTCAGGCTCTTGAAAAACTCCTGCCACTCGGTGTCGACGGAGGCCGGGTCTTGTTCGTAACGGGCGTAGATTTCGTCGATGTAGGAGGCGTTTGTGCCCTGCAAAAATGAAGAGAGAGCAAAGGCGGCATTCGCGTCTTGGCGAGACATGATGGCTTCCTGGTGGTTTCGGTTCGCGCATAGAAGACGGCGCAACAGCCGATCCGGGCCGCGGATCGGGCTGATAACAGGCCTTTTACCTCATGTAGGGTGAATCTTCGCCCGGAAAAGGACGAAGGAATGAACTAGCTTTTCAACTTTTCGGCGAGCGTATGGCCGAGCCGCGCCGGCGAGGGTGAGACCGTGATTCCGGCGGCTTCCATCGCCGCGGTCTTGGAACCAGCATCGCCCTTGCCTCCCGAAATGATCGCCCCGGCGTGCCCCATGCGCCGTCCGGGCGGGGCGGTTACCCCTGCGATAAAACCTACCATCGGCTTCTTGCGGCCGCGCCGGGCTTCGTCTTTCAGGAATTGGGCGGCATCCTCCTCGGCCGAGCCGCCGATTTCCCCTATCATCACGATCGAGGTCGTCTTCGGGTCTGCGAGGAACATTTCCAGCACATCGATGAATTCGGTCCCCTTCACCGGATCGCCGCCGATGCCCACCGCGGTGGTCTGGCCGAGGCCTTCCTGAGTGGTCTGGAAAACCGCTTCATAGGTCAGCGTGCCGGAGCGCGACACGATCCCGACATTACCGGCTTTGAAAATATTGGCCGGCATGATGCCGATCTTGCATTCGCCGGCTGTCATCACCCCCGGGCAATTCGGCCCGATCAGCCGCGATTTCGATCCCGCCAGCGAGCGTTTCACCCGCACCATGTCAAGCACCGGAATGCCCTCGGTGATGCAGACGATCAGCGGAATTTCGGCATCGATGGCTTCACAGATCGCATCCGCGGCGCCCGGTGGCGGCACGTAGATCACGCTGGCGTCGGCGCCGGTCTGCTCGCGCGCCTCGGCGACGGTGTCGAACACCGGCAGGCCCAGATGGGTCGATCCGCCTTTGCCCGGCGAGGTACCCCCCAGCATCCTGGTGCCGTAGGCGATCGCCGCTTCGGAATGAAAGGTGCCGTTCTTGCCGGTGAAGCCCTGGCAGATGACTTTTGTGTTCTTGTCTATCAGGATGGACATGGTTGGGATTGCTTTCGCGAGCCGGTCGAGAGGAGGTCAGTGGATCCGCCGGTAGACGCCGGTGAGCACGTCGGCCCATCCTTCGGCGTCAGGCGAAAACTGGATTTTCATGGAGTAGCTGTCGTCGTCCAGGATTTCATAGACGTGACGTGCATTGCCGCGTAGCGAACCGCGCACCAGGATCAGCGACTTACCGCTCCAGCCGCCCGATGCGGGTGACGGCGGGTAGTAGCCGAGCGAATCATGCCAGAACAGTTTGTACAGCCGGTCATCGCGGTCGTAGGTGAACACGCCGTGGGTAGCGAATATTTCCTGGCTATCGCGCATCTGACGGCTGTCCTGAATCAGGTAGAAGCCGTTGAGATCGATCCTCGCCGTGACATGCGAGGTGGCGGGTCCGCCCTCGGTCCAGCGCGAGGGATGCACCATCTCTTCGCCGCGCCACTCGCCCGCGAACGCCGCGAGCCTGCGGTGCTCCTCAAGCGGCTTCGGTGCGGCGAGATGGTTCTCGGCCATGGGATCAAGCCCCCTTCACGGCCTTGACGATTTTCTGCGCGGCATCGTCCAGATTATCGGCCGGCAATACGTTCAGGCCTGATTCCCGGATGATCTTCTTGCCGGCCTCCACGTTGGTGCCCTCAAGCCGCACCACCAGCGGCACTTGCAGGCCGACCTCGTTTACCGCGGCGACCAGGCCTTCCGCGATGATGTCGCATTTCATGATGCCGCCGAAGATGTTGATCAGGATTCCCTTCACATTGGGATCGGCGGTGATGATTTTGAAAGCCGCGCTGACCTTGGCCTTGTCGGCGCCGCCGCCGACGTCGAGGAAGTTGGCGGGCGTCATGCCGTAAAGCTTGATGATGTCCATTGTTGCCATCGCAAGCCCCGCGCCATTGACCATGCAGCCGATGTTGCCGTCCAGGGTCACATAATTGAGATCGTATTTCGAGGCTTCGATCTCCTTCGGATCTTCCTCGGTCTCATCGCGCAGCACCAACACTTCGGGGTGACGAAAAAGCGCGTTGTCGTCGAACGCTACCTTGGCGTCGAGCACGCGCAGCTCGCCCTGCTTGGTAACGACCAGCGGATTGATCTCCAGCATCGCCATGTCCTTGGCGACGAACGCCGCGTAGAGCTGCGTCACCAGCCGTTCCGCCTGCTTGACGAGATCGCCGGATAATTTCAGCGCTTTGGCAACCGTGCGGCCATGGTGGGCCATGATGCCTGTCGCGGGATCGACGGAGAAGGTCACGATCTTCTCCGGCGTGTTGTGCGCGACGTCTTCGATGTTGACCCCGCCTTCGGTCGAGACCACGAACGATACTTCGGAGGTTTCGCGGTTGATCAGGATCGAAAGATAGAACTCCTTGTCGATCTCGGAGCCTTCCTCGACATAGAGCCTGTTGACCTGCTTGCCGTGCGGTCCGGTCTGAATCGTGACCAGCGTGGCCCCGAGCATTTGTCTGGCGTATTCGCTGACCTCGGCGACCGATTTGGCAATCCGCACGCCACCCTTGTCGCCGGCCGAGGCTTCTTTGAATTTGCCCTTGCCGCGACCGCCGGCGTGGATCTGGCTTTTCACAACCCAGACCGGGCCGCCCAGGGTTTTGGCGGCCGCCTCGGCATCCGCAGCCCGCAGCACCGGTACGCCTTTTGAGATCGGCACCCCGAATTCGTGCAGCAGCGCCTTGGCCTGGTATTCGTGAATGTTCATGAAGCGGCCCTCGAACGAATGCGGCTGGGTGACGTGCGATTAGCGGCCGAGCAGGTCCGGCGCGATTTTCTTGCAGGCATCAACCAGACCCTGCACCGCGCCGACCGACTTGTCGAACGCTTCGCGGTCCTTGCCGGCAAGTTCGATCTCCACAATGCGCTCGACGCCTTTCGATCCGATAACGACGGGCACGCCGACATACATTTCCTTGACGCTGTATTCGCCATTCAGATAGGCGGCGCACGGCAGCACGCGCTTCTTGTCCTTCAGATAACTCTCAGCCATCGCGATCGCCGAGGCCGCCGGCGCATAGAATGCCGAGCCGGTCTTCAGGTAGTTGACGATCTCAGCGCCACCATTGCGGGTGCGGTCGACAATTTCGTCGATCCGCGCCTGCGAGGTCCAGCCCATCTTGACCAGATCGGGCAAGGGAATACCGGCAACGGTGGAATATCGCACCAGCGGCACCATGGTGTCGCCATGGCCACCGAGCACGAAAGCGGTGACGTCTTCGACCGAGACGTTGAACTCGTCGGCCAGGAAATAGCGGAAGCGCGAGGAATCCAGCACGCCCGCCATGCCAACGACCTTCTTGTGCGGGAGCCCTGAGGCTTTCTGCAATGCCCACACCATGGCGTCGAGCGGATTGGTGATGCAGATCACGAAGGCATCGGGGGCGTATTTTTTGATGCCCGCCCCGACCTGCTCCATGACCTTGAGATTGATGCTCAAGAGATCGTCGCGGCTCATGCCGGGCTTGCGCGGCACGCCGGCGGTAACGATGCAGACTTTGGCGTTGTCCAGCGCCTCATAGGAATTGGCGCCGGTGAAGTTAGCGTCGAACCCGTCGACTGGGGAGGACTGGGCGATATCGAGCGCTTTGCCCTGCGGCACGCCCTCCGCGATGTCGAACATCACGACATCGCCAAGTTCTTTCAGGCCGATCAGGTGAGCTAACGTGCCGCCGATCTGACCGGAACCAATCAAAGCAATCTTGTCGCGGGCCATGGAAATCTGTCCTTTAGAGGTCAACGAGGAGGATAGAGGAGCTGGACGGCTGGTTATCCCTTTCGACCGGCCCGTTCAAGTCGCGGTGTGCTCAATCACCAGCCCTGCCGTTGGCTTCCGTCAGGCGATCGCCTGGGGCCGCGGTGATCGCGAAGCATCAGGTCTCCACCAATCCGGCACTGGACCCGGTCGCGGCGGAATCTTTATGGCCATGCGGCAGCGCCAAATAGCTTTCCGAACTCATTTCGATCAGCCGGGACGAAGTCCGCTTGAACTCGTTCACCTCGTGGCCCTCCGTCGCGATATACAATGACAGCGGATCGGCTTCAGCGGAGGCCATCACTTTCACGGCGTTGTCATAGAGCGTGTCGATCAGCGCGATGAATCGCTTGGCGGCGTTGCGCTCGGCGTAATCCATCACAGGAATGCGGTCGATCATGATCGTGTGATAGTCGTGCGCGAGCCGCAAGTAGTCGGAAGCAGCAAGCGGGTTTTCGCACAAATCGGCGAATGAAAATCGCGCGACGCCGTCTGCCGAGCACGGCACATGCAACACGCGCCCCTTCATTGCAATCTCGCGTGGCTTGCATCGGGCATTGCCGGTCATCCTGGCCCAGGCTTTGTTCAGCGCGCTCTCGGCGGCATGGTCTGCCGGCACCAGCCACATCTTCACGCCCGCGAGCTTCTCAAGCCGGAAGTCGGTGCGCGCATCGAGCCGCAGCACCTCCATATGATCCGATATCTGCGCGATGAATGGCAGGAACAGCGCCCTGTTCAGGCCGCCTTTATAGAGATCGTCGGGAGCAACGTTGGATGTCGCCACCACCACTGTGCCGAGCTCGAACAGCCTGGCAAACAACCGTCCCAGGATCATCGCATCGGCGATATCGGTGACGTGGAATTCATCGAAGCACAACAGCCAGGCCTCGTCGAAAATCGATGCAGCGGTCAGCGCGATCACATCGCCATTGGCGATCTCGCCGCGCGCGAGATTCTGGCGATAGCCGTAGATACGCTCGTGCACCTCGGCCATGAATTCGTGGAAGTGAGCGCGGCGCTTGTGCACAACCGAACTATGCTGGAAGAACATATCCATCAGCATGGTCTTGCCGCGGCCGACTTCGCCATGAATGTAGAGGCCGCGTGGCGGCTGCTCGTCCTTGTCGGCGAACAGCCGGCCCAACAGCCCTTGCTTTCGAAGCGGCTTATAACTGCCAAGCCGCTGCTCGAGGTCGCCCAATGCCTGGGCGGCCTGCTGCTGCGCGGCGTCGGCCTCGATCGCGCCGGACGAAACGAGGCTCTCATAATGGGCGCGGAACGAGACAAAAGGTGGAGACAGCATGGCCTCCTTTACGGCCTTAAGATGGGGAAGAATGCAAGTCGGGAATTGCTGCGGAGGCTATGCGCTTCCGCCGTTCCCGGCCATTGCGGCCCCGCTCACGCGCTCAGCGCGTAAGCGTCCTCGACCACATAGGGACCGCCGCCGGTAGAGGCGCGGGACGAGAACAATACAAATCGCGACGCCGTAAACACCCGGGTCGGAAAATATCCCCGCACCGAAAGGTAATCCGCGACGTCCTGATTGGAGGCGTCGCGCAGCCGAGCCAGCGTGACATGCGGGGTGAATTTGCGCCCTTCCGGGTCGAGCCCGAAGCGCTGCATCAGCCGCTCCAGTTCCGCCTGCAGCTCGATCAGCGGTCTGCTTGGTACGACTTGCGCCACTACGGCTCGCGGCTTCTTTCCGCCGAAGCTGGAGAGCCCCTGCAAAGCCACCTCGAACGGCTTGCGGTTGACCCGAAACAGCATCGAGGCGATTTCGTTCGCGGCAACCCCATCGATATCGCCGATGAATCGCAGAGTGACATGGTAATTTTCGGGATCGATCCAGCGCGCGCCCGGCAGGCCACCACGCAAGCTGGAAAGTGTCTGGCCGATCTCGGTCGGAATTTCCAGTCCAGTGAACAATCGCGGCATCGCATGACTCCCGATGCTTGGACATGATTCCGAAAGTAGATACCGGTTTTCTCCGACAGAGGGCTTCGTCCGTCCTGAGATCATGTCCTGTAACAAGTGCGGCGACGAATCACCGATGGCTTTTTTTACCGTAGTTATGTGGCCCTGCGAAGCAGCGCGCGGACAAGCCCGGTAAAACACGGCATTAGGGTTATTGCTGCTCGTTTCTCAACTGCGTTGCCCGGATATCGTGCCAAGGAATGCCTCGACAGTAGGCAGAATATTTTTGACGATCACATCCACGCCCTCGGCGGTCGGATGAATGCCGTCCCGCTGATTGAGCCTGGCCTCAGTAGCGACGCCTTCGAGGAAAAACGGATAGAGCGGCACGCCGAAGGATTTGGCAAGATCGGGATAGACCTCGTTAAAACGCGCCGAATAGTCGGTACCGTAGTTCGGCGGCGCGAGCATGCCGCACAAAAGCACGCTGATGTTGCGGGCCTTCAGCCGCGTCAAAATGTCAGCAAGCGCGGCGCGGGTGACCGCAGGATCGATGCCGCGCAGCGCATCGTTGGCGCCGAGCTCGACAAGCACTGCCAGGGTCCCCTCGGGCACCGACCAGTCGAGCCGATCGCGACCGCCGGAACTGGTGTCGCCGGACACTCCCGCGTTGATGATATCCGCATCTATACCTTTGGATTTCAATGCCTTTTGGAGCCGCTCCGGGAATGCCGCGGAGGCCGACAGACCAAGTCCGGCGCTGAGCGAATCGCCCAGCACAACCATCTTGATCGGCTTAGCCTCGGCCGCCTGGCTATCGGCAAATCCCATTGCCGCTGCGATCAGGCCGGCGCCCAACACGAGCATCTGCATGAACATCCGCGCGGACCTCTCGACCGCGGCTGCCGAAGTGCCATATGACCGAGCCATGGACAGTCTCATCGAACCCTCGTCATTGGCCGGCCTCGAGCCGGACACGATTTCCATTTCGAACGTCAATCTGTCGCTGGGCTCGGGCGCGGCGCGGGTTCATATCCTGAAGGATGTCAGTCTGCGGGTGGCGCCGGGCGAAGCGATCGGGCTGATCGGGCCGTCAGGCTCGGGGAAATCGACCCTGCTGATGGTGATGGCCGGACTGGAGCGTCCGGACAGCGGAGAGGTGGTGGTCAACGGCACTCTTTTCAATGCCCTCGACGAGGACGCCCTCGCCCGGTTTCGCGGCCGGCAGGTCGGCATCGTGTTCCAGTCGTTTCATCTGATCCCGACGATGACCGCGCTGGAAAATGTCGCGGTCCCGCTGGAGCTGGCCGGCAATCCCGATGCGGCGCAACGCGCGGCTGAGGAACTGTTTTCCGTCGGGCTGGGCGATCGCTTGCACCACTACCCCACGCAACTATCGGGCGGCGAGCAGCAGCGCGTCGCGCTGGCACGCGCGCTGGCGCCGGATCCCGCGATTTTGGTGGCGGACGAGCCCACCGGAAATCTGGACGAGGCCACCGGCAAGCAGATCGTCGATCTGCTGTTCGCCAAACACAGCGAACGCGGCATGACCTTGGTGCTCGTCACTCACGACACCTCGCTGGCGCAGCGCTGCGACCGCGTGGTGCGGCTGCGCTCAGGCCGCATTGATGATGCAGGCGCGGACCGCAAAGTCAGTACATGAGCGGTGCAATATGAGTACCGCATCCCCTTCGGTTCGTCGCGGCCCGGCGGCATCGCTCGCCATGCGGTACGCGCTGCGACAACTGCGCGGCGGGCTGCGCGGCTTTTATGTTTTCATCGCCTGCATCGCGCTCGGCGTGATGGCGATCGCCGGGGTCGGTTCGGTCGCAGCCAGCCTGGGCGAGGGGCTGGCGCGCGAGGGCCGCACCCTGCTGGGCGGTGATGTCGCCTTCTCGCTAATCCAGCGCGAAGGCAAGCCTGACGAAGTCGCGTTTCTCCGTTCGCGTGGCGAGGTGTCCGTTGCGGCGAGCTTGACCGCTATGGTGCGCAGCGGCGATGGGCGGCTGGCGCTGGTCGAAGTCAAGGCAGTCGACGCCGCCTACCCGATGCTGGGCGAGTTGACGCTGCGACCGACGATGCAGCTTGCGGATTTGCTGGCCGAACGCGACGGCGCGTTCGGCGCGGCGGCAGATTCGACGCTGCTGGCGCGGCTCGATCTCAAGATTGGCGATCGCGTGAGCCTTGGCAGCGCCAGCTTTCAAATCCGCGCCGTGGTCGATGGCGAACCGGACAAACTTGCCGGCGGTCTCGGACTCGGCCCACGTTTTCTGGTGAGCCAATCGGGCCTGCGCACCACCGCTCTGCTGCAGCCGGGCAGTCTCGTGCGCTGGATCTATCGCTTGAAATTACCGGATAACGCGACTGACGATCGCGCCGCCACCACCTTTATCAATGAAGTGCGAAGCGCATTGCCCCAGGCCGGCTGGGAGATTCGCAGCCGCAGCAACGCATCGCCTCAGCTTGAGCGCACCATCAGCCGTTTCACCCAGTTCCTGACCCTGGTGGGGCTTGCCTCACTTCTGGTCGGCGGGGTCGGCGTCGCCAACGCGGTCAAAAGCCACATCGATCGAAGCCGCGATGTGGTCGCGACCCTGAAGGCGCTCGGCGCCACCGGCCGCGACGTCTTCACGATCTATCTGACCCAAGTCATCGTTCTCGCCGCAATCGGCTCCGTGATCGGGCTCGCGCTCGGCGCGGCGCTGCCTTTCATCATCGTCGGCGCGTTCGGCAATCTGTTGCCGCTGCCGGTGGTGCCGGCGTTTCATCCTGATGAACTCGCGCTGTCCTTGCTCTACGGGCTTCTGACGGCGTTGGTGTTCGGGCTGTGGCCGCTTGGCCGGGTGCATGACGTGCCGGTCGCCGCGCTATTCCGAGAAGCGGTAACCAGCGAATGGCATCGTCCGCGCTGGCGCTATCTTGCGCTGATGGCGTTAGTGATCGCGCTGCTGATCGCCGTGGTAATCGGGCTCGCCTACGACAAGCGGGTCGCGGCGGTATTCGTAATATCCTCGGTCGCGGTATTCGCGCTGTTGCGCGGCATTGCGGCTGGGCTGATGGGGCTGGCTCGTCGGCTGCCGCGCTCCCGCTTCACCATGCTGCGCTTGGCGATCGCCAATATCTACCGGCCCGGCGCGTTGACGCCCTCGGTGGTGATGTCACTCGGCCTAGGGCTGGCCGTGCTGGTCACCATCACGCAGATCGACGGCAATCTGCGCCGGCAGTTCCTGGCCGCGCTGCCGGATCGCGCGCCGTCATTCTATTTCATCGACATTCCAACCAGCGAAGCCGACAGGTTCGGCGCCTTGCTCAAGAAGATAGCGCCCCAATCCGCCGTGGAGGACGTGCCGATGCTGCGCGGGCGAATCGTCGCGGTCCGCGGAGTAAAGGCGGAGCAATTAAAACCCTCGACCGACTCCGAATGGGTGCTGCAGAGCGATCGTGGCCTGACCTATACGGGTGAAATCCCCAAGGGTTCGAAGGTAGTCGAAGGCCAATGGTGGGGCGCCGACTATGAGGGACCGCCACTGGTCTCGATGGAGAAGAAGATCGCCGACGGGCTCGGCGTCAAGATCGGCGACCAGATCGTCGTGAACGTACTCGGCCGGGACATCCCGGCCACCATCGGCAATCTGCGCGCCGTCGACTGGCAAAGCCTCGGCATCAACTTCGTGCTGGTGTTCTCGCCGAACGCCTTCAAGGGCGCGCCGCATACCCATATCGCTACATTGACCGAAACCCATCCGAGCGCCGCCGGCGACGCTGATATCGTCAAGTCGGTCGCTGACGCTTTCCCGATGGTTACCAGCGTGCGGGTCCGCGAGGCGCTGCAAACGATCGGCAATGTCGTCACCAACCTGGTGCTGGGTATACGCGGCGCCAGCGCGGTCACCCTGATCTCGGCCATTCTGGTACTTGGCGGCGCGCTCGCGGCCGGCCATCGCCATCGGGTCTACGACGCCGTCATCCTCAAGACCTTGGGCGCCACTCGCGCACGGCTGCTCGGCGCCTATGCGCTCGAATATCTCATGATCGGTTTTGCCACGGCCGTTTTCGGGGTGATCGCGGGGTCGGTCGCGGCTTGGCTGATCGTCACCCGGCTGATGACGTTGAGCTTCATCTGGCAGGCCGGTAGCGCCGCTGGCGTGGTCGCGGCGGCGCTGATCGTTACCGTCGGGCTCGGACTGGCGGGCACGCTGCTGGCGCTGAACCAGAAGCCGGCCACGGTGTTGCGCAATTTGTGACAAATTGAAGCGGACGGCAGCCGGCCCGATCAGGCCATGCCCTCCCAGGCCCCGTACAGGGGGCCGGGCACAGCCGTTTCGCTCCAAAAAGCAGCGAACGCAGCGACATTCAGCCGCGCATGGAAGCTTGCAGCGAATGTGTTAGTTTCCCACATACTAGCCTGGGTGAGACGCCGGTTTGATGACGCAAAGTTTATGTCAGCGAATGGCGGTGTCTGAGATAGATTTCGTAGCCGGCGACGCAAACCCCTTGCGCTCCGGACCAACAACGGGAATTCGACCATGTCGGACCTAGACCGCAACTATGCTTCCCCCTTCGGCCGGGCCGCCGGGCGCATTGACGCCGCGACCGTCGACGCCGGTCTGCGCGCCTACATGCTGCGCATCTACAACTACATGAGCATCGGCCTGGCCATTACCGGCCTCGCCGCGCTTGGCGTCTACATGGCGGCGGTGACTTCAGATCCGTCCGGCGCCACCGCCAAGATCGGCAACGCCTTCCTGACGCCTTTCGGCTATGCGATGTTCGTAAGCCCGCTGAAATGGCTGTTCATCCTGGCGCCACTCGCCATGGTGTTCGTGATTTCGGCCGGCATCGACCGGCTGCGACCCGCCACAGCCCAGATGCTATTCTGGGTGTTCTCGGCCTTAATGGGCATTTCGCTGTCGTCGATCTTCCTGGTGTATACGCACACCTCGATCGTGCGGGTGTTCTTCATCACCGCTGCCACCTTCGGCGCGCTCAGCCTGTATGGCTACACCACTAAGCGTGACATGAGCGGGATGGGATCGTTCCTGTTCATGGGCCTGTTCGGCATTATCATCGCGAGCCTGGTCAATCTGTTCCTGGCTAGCTCTGTGCTGCAGTTCGTGGTGTCCGTGGTCGGCGTGCTGGTATTCGCGGGCCTCACCGCCTGGGATACGCAGCGGCTGAAGAACGATTACATCTACGGCTATGCCTCGCAGGGCGGTGACATAGCGGAGCGAGCGGCCATCACCGGTGCGCTGTCGCTCTACCTGAACTTCATCAACCTGTTCACGCTGCTGTTGCAGCTGCTCGGGCAACGCGACTGATGGCTTAAGCCTTAGCGATCGAATTGGAAGCCCCGGCTTTGGAGCCGGGGCTTTTCTTTTGGCATGAGCAAAAATAGTCTCCGGCCATGCCCTCGCTTGAAATCAGGCCTACCACCCCGGCCGACCTGCCCGCTATCACAGAAATCTACCAACACGCGGTGCTGTACGGCACGGCGACGTTCGAGCTGATTCCGCCCGATCTCGCCGAGATAACGCGGCGGTTTGGCGCACTGATGGACGGCGGGTTTCCATACCTCGTCGCAGCGCTCGAAGGGCGCGTGGTCGGTTATGCCTATGCAGGCCCCTACCGGCCGCGCCCGGCCTATCGCTTCACCGTGGAGAATTCGGTGTACCTGCAGCCGTCGATGCATCGGCGGGGCATCGGCCTGCAACTGCTGCAAAGGTTGATTGCCGAGTCAGAGACGCGCGGTTATCGGCAGATGATCGCGGTGATCGGCGATTCCGCCAATGCCGGATCAATCGGGGTGCATTCGAAATGCCGATTTCAGATGATCGGCACCCACCCCGATGTCGGGTTCAAGTTTGGCCGTTGGCTCGACACGGTAATGATGCAGCGGGCGCTCGGCGAAGGCGCTACTACGCTGCCCGCAGGCGGGAACCACTAGCGGTCTTGGCTTGTGGTTTATCTTTTGCCGGGAAGCTTCGGCGCTAAACCACCGCCAGCTTGCGGTCGATGACCAGCAGCACGCGGTCAAGTTCGTGGCCGCGCCGCAGGATCAGGCCGGTTGCGGAGATCACGCTGTAGATGCCTTGCTTGCGCGCAAGCCGCGGATCTTTTTCGATGCGGTAGATCGGCATTTCCGAAGCGCGGCGGAAGACCGAGAACACTGCGCGATCCCGCAAGAAATCGATCGCATAGTCGCGCCACTCGCCGTCGGCGACCATGCGCCCGTACAGATTCAAGATGCGATTGAGTTCGAATCGATTGAACGTCACCCGGCTAGGCAGGGGACCCGCAGCGGCCATACGCGCCGCTGCGCGAGCCTCGCTTGGATCGGTTTCCTCCGACATCGAACTCATGGAGCGCCTCCTGTCATCTCAACGCGTCATCCTGTTTTTCCAAAGCCGGTTCCACGTACGCCTGGGGGGCGCTCCGGGCCGGCATCATGTCTCACATGATCGCGCCAACCGCGCATGGCCGCAAGGGGCCCTGCCGGCGTGTTCCGCCGTGGAACGCGGGTGGGCGGGAATTAGTTGGTGCACCGGGTGAGCGGTCACGCGCGGCCAAGGCCTGAAAACATGGCGTAACGCGATCGTTAGCAGAGTCATAATGCCGCCAAACTTCCGCCCACCGACTGCCGCGCTGAATTGCGAAAAGTAAGTCGTGCGTTGGCCCG
>Ga0209474_10000690_pt1 | contig 35864 bp, 44 predicted proteins | sample GraSoiAngelo_145_FD_185902 | JGI IMG/M metagenome (GOLD analysis project Ga0209474, IMG submission 185902) | Grasslands soil microbial communities from the Angelo Coastal Reserve, California, USA - 14_1009_05_20cm (SPAdes) (version 2) | ecosystem: Environmental > Terrestrial > Soil > Grasslands...
TGAGCATTCCGCCGTCTTCGTCGTCAGGATGCGCCGTGACCATGAGCAGGCTCGCTCGCGTACGAAGCTTCTGGAGGCTCTGCCACAGCGCCGCCGCTCCGCGGTCGAAAGGAAGAGCCTGCGCCGCCGCCTCGGGATCGGAACCTGTGGCTGTGGGAGATTGGGCGCGCACTGAGGAAGACCGGATGAAGAAAGGCGACGCACAGAGCAAAGCAAGAAAGACCGACGGGACTAGGCTTCTAAAGCGGAATCGCATTCTGCCTCCTCGGCTCGGTTCAAGAGAGGCCACTGCAGCAGAACTGCGAACGGCCAGCCACAAAAACCTCCAGGCTTTCAGGAAGCAAGGGGATTGTACGTTTGCAAGGGTCGTTGTCAACAAGAATCCCAAAACGTTTTCGTGTTTACGCTTGTGTGAAGACTGACAGACGGGACGCTCGAATTCCGAAAATCAACTTGACACGATTTTTGGCCGGGTGTTACATGGCCGCATTCGAAAACGAATCGTTTCGGTAGCTCCAAGGGGCGGATCGATCGGCTATATCTTCGTTCGTGTAATGCTGGATTCCCTGTCCTTTGGCAGCGATGCGATTTGGGATGCGTGCTCGGCGATGGGCTTGCCGAAGAGCCCGCGTCAGAGACGTGTTAAATTTGTTTCGTTCCCAGAATCCTGGTTTCTGGGGTGAACGCCTTGGAACGCGGGCAGGGCGGCAAGAGCGACAGTAGAGACGAAGGGCTCATCGCAACTTGAGGAGGTTTCGATGAATCGAGGCGTGGGGGCTCGAAGTCTGCGGGGACCTGTTTTACTGTTCGCGATTCTGGCTTTGTGCGCTTTGCCGGCGTTTGGGCAAATCGATCGCGGCGTGATTGTGGGAAGGGTCATGGACACGTCCGGCGGCGTGGTTCCGAAGGCAACGATCATCGTGACGAACAAGGCCACCGGCGTCGTTATGACTGTTCCCGTGAATGACGCGGGGGAATATCAGGTGCTGGCGCTTATCCCGGGGACGTATTCCGTCAAGGCGAGCGCCGACGGCTTCGAGAGCGTGCTGCGCGACGACATCATACTGCACGTGCAGGACCGCCTCTCGATCGAGTTCACGCTGAAGGTCGGCTCAGTGAACCAGCAGGTCGTGGTAACGGCTGGGGAGCCGCTGCTGCAGACGCAAACGGCTGATGTAGGAAACGTTGTGGATGCGCGGCTGGTGAACGATCTGCCCTTGAATGGACGCCGGTACGCAGACCTGGCGCTGCTCGAACCCGGAGTGAACAAGTTCTATGCGGCGAACAATCCAGCGCCGGACCGCTTTAGCGTGAATGGCAATCTTGAGCTGCAAAACAATTTTCTGCTGAACGGCATCGACAACAACTCCTGGTCGGAAAACCTGCAGGAATTCTCGGTGCAGGTGGTGCAGCCGCCTCCGGACGCGGTGCAGGAATTTCGCGTGCAGACGCGGACCTATTCTTCCGAATTCGGCAATTCGGCCGGGGCGGTGATCAACGCAACAATCAAGTCCGGCACGAACGAATACCACGGAAACGTTTTCGAATACGTCCGAAACAACGTGCTGGATGCAAACTCCTGGATCAACAACAAAACGAACCGGAAGCGCGGCCGTTTTGTTCAGAACCAGTTCGGCGGCACGTTCGGCGGGCCGATTATCAAGGACAAGACCTTCTTCTTTGGCGACTTGCAGCGTTTCAGCAGCCGGCGGTCCACGACGATCCAGAGCATTGTTCCCACGCCGCTGATGAAGCAGGGCAATTTTACGGAGCTTTTGAGCCTGCAGACCCCTAAGGTCTTGAGCGATTCTCCCGTGGCGAGCCAGACCGGCTGCGTCAAGAACAACATCATTCAGGCCACCAGCACCGCCGGGCAAACGTGTATTGACCCAGTTGCGTCGAAGCTGTTGGCGCTCTTTCCGGATCCCAACGTGGCGGGGAGCTGGACGGGCGGGCCCAACTATGTTTTTTCACCTACAGTGCCCAATGATGTCTACTCGCTCGACGGCCGCGTGGACCACGCCATCAACCACAACAACCACATCTTCGGGAGCTATAGTTACTACCATGTGAGCCGTCAGGATCCTCCCTGGACGAGCAACGCCGTGGTGGGAAACGGGAATTTCGCAACTCAGTACCGTACCCACACGCAACTGGTTTCTCTCGGGTGGACTAGAACTCTTTCCGGGACGCTGGTCAACGATGCACGGTTCGGCTTCAACCGGGACTACGCGCACAGCGATCCGATCGGCGTAACCTTGGGCAAGTCCTTGGCACCCGACTATGGATTGAACGGAATTCCCCAAACGCCGAATACCGCCGGGCTTCCACCCATCGAAATCAACGGCCTTACGCGCCTGGGAACCTCACCCTGGCGTCCGCAGTATCAAATTTCGCAGGCGTGGAACCTGATCGACAACCTGAGCTGGCTGAAGGGCAGCCACAGCTTCAAGTTTGGGTATCAATACCTGCGGCGCAGCGACAACTTCGTGGACATCCGCGCTCCGCAGGGTGAACTGCAGATCAACGGAGTGTACACGGCGGGCGGGACGTTCGGAATCGCGGACTTCCTGCTCGGCGACGTAGACGCTACACACTTCACGACGCCGCTCGTCGTGCACTACTTCCAGCCGGGCCATTCTTTTTATGCGATGGATACGTGGAGGACCACGCCGAAGCTCACCCTCACCTACGGCCTGCGATACGAACTCTTTTCTCCCATCATGAGCCGGGAAAACAACACGTCCAACTTTAATCCCGCCAATGACGGCGGGGTTATCACCACGGCGAAAGATGCCTCCGGCTGGGGAGATCGCGCGCTTATCAACTCGGACAAGAACGACTTCGCTCCGCGGCTAGGTTTCGCCTATCAGATGACGACGAGACTGGTATGGCGCGGCGGTTATGGCGTTTTCTATCAGCACTACAACCGCATCGGTTCAGAAAGCTTGATTCAGCTTAACCCGCCATTTTTGCTCGACGTGCAGCTGAACCAGGGAGTGGGAAGCACAACGCCGCTCTTCCAGCTCCAGAACGGCTTTCCGTTAAGCACAATAACGGGTGTCGGGTTCGATCTCACGAAGATCCAGTTCCGTGCGCAGGATCCGAACCAGCGTTCCAGCTATGTGGAACAGGTTAGCCTCGGTCCGGAAATCGCAGTGACCGACAACACCGTCGTCGTCGCTACCTACGTGGGGAACTGGGGCCGCAAGATGAACCGTTTGCGGAATTACAATCAGGCGGTGTTCAGCGGCATGGACAACGGCTGCCCGATCATCGACTTCCCCTACGCAAATCTGAATACGGTGTCACACATCGACACGTTCGTCAGCGCTGGGAAGTGCGCCGTCACTGGACAGCATGCCTTCCTGGAATACGCCACGAACGACGGGAACACCGACTACAACAGCCTAGAGCTCTCGTTGCGCCGGCGCATGTCCAAGGGCCTTTCCTATGCGCTGAACTATACCTACAGCCACGGACTCGCTAATTTTGGCGACAACCTGACAGCGGGGCCGCTGCCGCAGAACGCCTATGACTACAGCGCAGAAATGAGCAACTCCATCCTCGATATCCGCCATCGCTTCGTGGGCAACTTCATTTATGACCTGCCGTTCGGTCACGGAAGGCGGTATCTCTCGAGCGACAGTTTTGCGAGCAAAGCGCTGGGTGGATGGCAAGTGAATGGCATCGTGACCCTGCAGACGGGCAGCCCGTTCAGCGTAACCGCAGCGGATCGGAGCTTCACCGGATCGAATCACTCCGCTTACGCCGACTGCACAGGTGATCCGTTTGCCGGAGCATCGGACTCTCACGAGAACTACACAACAACTGGGTTCTTCATCAACCCAGCGGCGTTTTCGGTTCCCTCGAATGGGACTTTCGGGTCTTGTGCGCCGAGAAAATTCCACGGGCCAGGAATTGCTGCTACCGACCTGAGCCTGTTCAAGCAGTTCCAGTTTACGGAGCGCTACCGGCTACAGTTCCGCGCCGAATTTTTCAACGCCTTCAACCATCCAAACTTCGCGAATCCCAACGCCAGCCTGAATTCGCCGGGATCGTTCGGCAAGGTCTCCAATACGCTTTCGCCGATTCTGGGGGCGGGTTCAGGCGGGCCGGGTGATCCGCGCGAAGTGCAGTTCGCGCTGAAGCTATACTTCTGATGGCGTCCACGTGTCGAGCGACGGAAGCGCAGGCGACCGCAAGCGCCAGTACAGCATCCGAATTAACGATCAATGGCGGATTTGCTTCGAGTGGGCCGACCGCTCACCGGGGCCGTCAAACGTGGAGATTGTTGACTATCACTAGGGGCATCGCTATGGCACTGACCGCTATCCATCCGGGGGAACACCTGGCTGAAGAACTGGAAGCACTTGATATGAGCGCGGCTGAACTGGCGCGAAAGATCAACGTGCCGACCAATCGCATCACGCAAATCTTGAACGGAACGCGCACCATCACGGGCGACACTGCCCAGCGCCTCGCTCATTTCTTTGGCACGAGCGCTCAGTTTTGGCTGACGCTACAGAGCCTCTACGAGCTGCGGCTCGCCCAGGGGAAGGTAGGAAAATCCATCAGGGCACTTCCCACGCTAAAACGGCGCGAGCTCGTCCACGCGTGAAGGGTTAACGCGACGAATTCCGGGAACGACGGACCTCGGCCTGAAAACTGGCAAGCTCCCCGATCCTATTTCCCAATCAGCATTTTATGCTCTGCGATTGCGCCTCGCTTGCGCTTGGTACCGGAGAAGTGAAGACCGAAACAGTCTACTCGGGTCGCAAGAGGTCGGCGTCATTATGTAACTCTCGGCCAGATTGGCAGTAGAATCTGCTTGCCATGGGTGCAGAAGTGAAGCTCGAGCTGATCATTGAAGCCCTCGAAATGGCCGACGATTCAGTCTCGTCCTATCTGGACGTAGAAACAGGCGAAGTGCGCTCGATCACGGAAGAGGAGTTCGATCTAGCAGCGGATCCACAGACAGTCATCGAGGAATTGCCAGACTGGCAACGTGAGGCGGTAAAACTCGCGCGGAGCATTCATGAACAGGAGGGCAAGCGATACCTGACGCTACCTGACAAGTTCGACGTCCACGAGTGGGCCATCATGGATCGCTTCTCCGAAACACTGAAAGACGCACGGTTGCGGAATGATTTCCATGACGGCATTCGCGGTGCAGGCGCCTTCCGCCTATTCAAACGCCTACTTACGGAATACAACTTGTGGGACGCTTGGAATCGGTTTAAGCAAGTCGAACTTCGGCAGATGGCCATCCAATGGTGCGAAGAGAACGGCATTACCTTCCGTCAGCTTTAACGGAGATGGAAGAGTATCGATACACGTCCGGTGAGCTAGATACAACCGCATGAGCTGACCGCACAGGCTCAGCAGAGGGAACTTGAGGCACTTCTCCGGTAAGGCGACTTCAACACTAAGACTTATCGGGAGTTAACTCCTGCTAGCAGGAACTCTGCGGTCCCCGCTACCGAAGATTGCCGCAGTTCCCCTCTCTATCTTTGCTCGATGAGCCTTACCAAACCTCGCAGCACTACGCCGGCCACATCGGGCCCAGCGGAGTTGATCTCGCCGTACCAGCGCTGAGGTCTATTTAGCAGCCAAGGAGGCTGGTCATCCCATTCGGCCCTAGGAATCAGATACCCGAGCTCGTCGTTGCCCAAACCCAAAATGAACTGATACCTGCTCTTCAGATATGCACGCAAGGTAGGTTCGAAGGGCGCATCCGGATAGTCGGCTCCGGGATAGCGGGTGACGCCGCCATTGGTAAGTTCTGGATAAATTTCTCCAGGAATGGTGGCAATCTCTGCCACAATGCGGTTCCCACTACGGAGCTGGACATAATCAACTTCGGTTTGAACCTCATGGCCTGTTGAGAATCGAATCCTTCCTGTATCGGCAAGTTCTCTTTCGACCGTTGACCTGTCCAGCCTTCCATCGCTGTACAGAGGTTTGCGGCCGGCAAATACACCGGCAGCTTCGGCCATGCGGAAATGATCATTCTGAAGAGGCGCGAACAGGATCGATTTCCGAATCAAGATAGAGTTCACCCGTGGGGCTTCTGCAGACTTCAAGGCGCGTTCCACGAGTTGGCCGAGTCTCGTCCCGATCAGCTCAGCCTTCTTCCAGGTCCGATCTTGCGCAATTTCGCCCGTTTCGGGATCTTGCAGGGCAACCTGGTTTCCGAGAGTGGAGACCTTGCCAATCGAACCGTTGAAGAAAATTGCCGTGCCGCCGAGATGATTCTCCACGTATTGACAGAGCCAGTGCGGATAGTCAGCAGTGATTTCGGAATTTTCTTCGCCCAAGGTCTCGGGATGATCGCTCCAGTTCACCAATAGGGCGACGGTCTTGCCCGCGCCGATGCTGATGAGGCGCATCACGAACAGGTATGGATCCTTAACTATAGGAGGACGATCCACACTTTGGAGCGATTCCAGCAGTGGATGCTCATCGCGTGAGAGCTCCATCCGAGTGGGCTGCACGGAACGGGCAGCTGTCACAGCCGTGGCAGCAATTTGTGAATCCAGCCAGCTAAGATAGCTCTCGTCGATTCCCGTTTGCAGCGGGGTGGAGCCCCAAAGCCCTAGGGTGTCTGGACCTTCGTGCACGTGGGTACTGGCAACAATGAGGTGAGATATCTCAGGCGCCTGCACCTTCACTTGCTCACGAATTTTGAGCACGTCATCGTAGAAAAGTCCGATGACATCTACCGAGCACAACACCTCGATTTGCCCTCCTGCTTCCAGCGCAAGGCAGCGAACATAGAGGTCGTCATGGACTCCGGTGGCGACTCGGTTGTGACCAAAACCGGCGAGGTAGACCTTGCTGTTATGAAGATCGGGTGTGACTGCAGTTTTGGCCACTCCGGCTCGCAGTTGTCCTTGGGCCCAAGCAAAGTGGGGCACCAAGAATAGGACTGCGACTCCGATGGCGCCGGTGAGATTTCGTAGCATGCTCTGTTCGGTGGCGCGTGTATTGTACTCCACGTTCGACGGGCATCCCCCCGCGATAGGTCCTAGTTCCTAGTCCTAGTAACACAACTTAAATAGATATTGATGCCAAAATGTCCGGTAAGCGGACTTGGACTAATCAGATCGAGATTTGCGAGGCGGAGGCAACGGGTGAACGTGTAAGTGTGCGACTGACAGGCGCGTCAGCCAAAGCCCTCAGTCAAAAACTGTACTCTCGACCAGTTGTGCGCCGGGGCGCAGCAGTCTAATAGTTAGCCTCCCGCCGAACCAGCCCCGGAAAGGCCCCAATTACCAATTCTCCCAAGGGGGAAACTTGGTTCTTTAGCTTGTATTTTATACAAGTCGAAAATTTGAAGTGTAGTAACTCTTTGCCAATAAAAGGCTCTTCTATGTAATTGACTTTCCAGACCCTTACAACATACAAACCCAGCTTCGCGTTCAAGCGCGCGAGGCGCGCCTAAAAGGAGGCACAAGGATGAGGCATACAAAGTGTTGGATCGTTGCCGTGGCGAGCCTGCTCGCTTTGGCACCTTTCTCTTCCGCAAAAAATCCGAGCGAAGTAAAGGCTGAAAAGGACCGTCTTCAGAATTCGGGGAAGGTGGTGCAGGAAATTCTCAATGTTCCTGAAGACATTCCTCAAGACATGATCGACAAGGCCCGTTGCGTTGTGGTCATGCCGTCAGTGTTGAAAGCTGCGTTTCTTGTTGGGGGCAGCTACGGTCGCGGCACCATGGTTTGCCGCACAGGCAAAAATTTCACCGGTCCATGGGGAGCGCCTGCTATGTACGCGCTCGAAGGTGGGAGCTTTGGTTTGCAGATCGGCGGCGAGGCAACAGACTTCGTCTTTCTCGTGATAAACGATCGCGGCGCAGGCAGCCTGCTGCACAGCAAGGTAAAGCTGGGAGCGGACGCATCATTCGCCGCCGGACCAAAAGGACGTTCCGCCGCAGCCGATACTGACGCCTATATGCGAGCTGAGATTCTGAGCTACTCCCGTGCGCGCGGCGTGTTCGCCGGCATATCTCTGGATGGCTCGACGCTGCGGCCCGATGAACGCGCAAATCGTAAGCTTTACGGCAATTCCGCAAGCGCAGCAAAGATCATCACCAAATCGCATATTAAGGCTCCGTCCTCGGCGCATGTTCTGATCGCGGCACTGCAAAAGTCATCGCCACAGCTCAAGCGTTAGTTCATGCATTCGGCACTATTTTGACGAACGGTTGACTGTCATATTGCTGTTTAATACAGACATTTCTTTCACTGCCGACGGCGATGTCGGTGCCATTAGCTATCACATTGACCAGCATCTTTCTGTCCCTCGCCAAAAGCGATTTGGAGACTCTCCAAGCTCAACGAGGAGCTTGACAATATCGAGATGTCCGTCCTTCGCTGCGACAGAAAGCGGAACGTTTCCGTCCACATCATGCATCCCAGATTTCCGCCACAATTCACGCGATTGCGGGTGGGATGATTTCGCCGACAGAGAGCCGGGCGAAACAGACAAGTCCATCTGATTAACGATAGAGATTTATCGGCGGCGCGCATTCGAGCGAGGATGTGAGTGTGGGCACGATGCTCCGGCGCGCGTTCGATAAATCCGCCCATAAACCGCCAGTAAAAAAGCGTACGCTCTCATGCGAGTAATGGTTTAACGCACCTTGGGGCTTTTGTCCTGCGCGCTGGCACGGTCAACGGTTCCCATCCCTCTATGGGCGTAACGCTCTGCTTGAATGCCGGGAGTGATCTATAATTCTTGTGGTCGGAAAAAAGATGCTTAATCCGCACAAACTTTCAGAACTGCGATTTGGGATGAGCGAGGTCCCGAAAATCGGCGGGCAACCAGGAACCTACGAGGAGAAATGGAGCCAGTGGTTTCTGGAACGTTCGTTCTTCCGGGGATTTCGTTTACTGTAATCCGCGTGGAAGGATAAAAGGACAAGAGCTCGCCGATGCCGTGGTGCTGTTCGATGACGTGGCTCTTATGGTCTAGGAAAAAGCCCAATGCGGAGGGCATGACCCGATATCTTGGGCCACGGAGAAACTTGGTGAAGCGTACAAACAGCTTTGGAAAACGCACGAAAATCTCGCCGCGGGAAACATCAAGAAGCTAAAAAACGATTATTACAGCGAGATAGAATTCGAGCCTAAGTCCTATCCGAATCGGATAGGTCTGATCATCCTGGCGCATGATTCAGTCCCGTACGTGGCCGCGCGGCTGGTGCCGGAGATCCTTACGGGTGGGTTCCCGATCCATGTATTTTCATTACGTGATTTTGCGATGGACGATTTGACACGGCCGGAGACCGAAGCACGTTTTTGGAAATGCGCGGAGATATCGCGACGAAGGAACTGTTCTCTGTGCAAGACGAAGCCAAAAACATCAAGCGCATGCTTCCTCATGTGGAAGACGTGCTGCGACGGCACATGTCGCCTACGGCGCCCGAAGTGATGCAGAAGACGGTCAAAGCCTTCGGGGAAGTTGCGACCGGCAAGCTCTTGGAATCGCTAGAGTGGCGGTATGGCTTGTCGATCGACGATATGATCCCACGCGTCCACGAAGTCGATCCTGAACTGCCGTGGAACAAAGGCGAGGGAAGGGCAGGGTTGGAGGTTGCCAGATTTCTTGGATGGCTCACGCGGGATCGGCGGATAAGACTTGGAAAAAGAATTCTTGCTGCGTGCGAAGCCGGCCGTGATGTGAAACTGCATTATTTCCCGCACGTGCAGCGGTCACGCGGAACGGTGGGCGTTTTTCTAATTACCTCGCAGAGTCGCCCGGACCGTGTGAATACTCGTAGCTTCTTGGTGAACTACGCCCAGATGAAATATGGTGTTCGGGAATGTTTAGGCGTCGCGACGGAGCCTTTGGGCAACGGTCGATCCTACGATTTCGCAGTGGGGACGCAAGAGGTGCTTGATCGTCTTAAAAGTATCGAAGATCCATTCTCCGCCGACGTGCCGCTATGAGGCTCGGAAGGCGGCGCTATCTGGTGTCTCATAAGCGTCCTTTGAGGATCTGTTCCACGTCCCGGCGGCCGTGAAGGATGGACGCGATTTGCAGAGGCTTCGTCTCGGGCCGGTAGACGATCAAATAAGAATAGGCGAAAAAAAATTTCACGTCGGCGTCGGTGAGATCCTTACGGCGGTGCCCAGCGCTCGGCGTTTATGCCAAAAAGGCGAATTTTTAACGGATGGCGGCCTCAACGCGGTTCGCGATTGTCAGGCTCGATTGTTCTTTGACGTAACGCCAGATTTCGACGAGATCGAGCGCGGCTTGCGGCGCAAGAACGTAGCGCACGCTCATTTAGGTTTGATTTTTCAGTTTAGCCACGTGGGCATCTAATTGGTCTTCTGGGATTCCTTCGCGGCGGTTGAGTTGGTCAATCCCGCGCCTTATCTTTGCGTTGACCGCTTCGTGGTTCTCCAAGAGCCAACGATCCTGTTCTTCCTGGGTGTCCAGTAAGTGGAGCAATACTTCCTCGACACTGCCGGAGCTGGTCGCCCGAAGCTGTTTTTGAATTCTGGCCTCAAGGGCCGCATCGCGGATTTCGATACTCACGGCTTAACCCTCCAGAAGGGGATCGGATATTCCCCAATCGTATCTGATAGAACCACATCAAGACAGAAACAACGCGATGACGTGCCATGTTCGTACCTGGTTGTGTGGCTGCTCGTTACGGTCTTTACCCGATTGCCGCAGAAAATCGATGTGGTGATATAGAAGCGTAGACTTGCGCGGTTTGGAGTGCTCAGAAACATTCATTCCTCGGATACGGCGTCACACCCATATGATGCACCGTAACTTCCACCGCAAGTTTCTCTGCCTCTTTCTAGTCGCTGCTTTTACTAGCGGCCTTGCCTTGGCGCAGACGCCGTCCAGCTCGCGCATCACGGGACCAATCGATGAGAGCGTTCGTGTCACCCTGAAGGGAAACGTGCATCCGCTTGCCCAGGCCCGCTTTGATCATGGCGTGGTTCCCGATTCCTTTCCGGTGGAACGCATGTTCCTGATGCTCAAGCGCTCTCCAGAGCGGGAGAATGCCCTCCAGCAGTTCATTCAAGACGCGCATACGCCCGGCAGCGCCAACTATCACAAATGGCTCAAGCCGGAACAGTTCGGAGAGCTTTATGGACCGGACGATTCAGAAATGGCGACGGTTATCGCATGGCTCCAAAAGCACGGCTTCTCCGTCGCTCGTGTCACCAAGGGCAAGACAGCAGTGGAATTCTCCGGCACCGCCGGCCAGCTCCGGGAAGCTTTCGACACCGAAATCCACACCTACGTCGTCAACGGCGACGCACACCACGCCAACAATCGCGATCCTCACGCAAGAAAGGCGTTCCCAAGGCGCTTGACGATTTCTTTGGCGGCATGACAGTGCAAACAATTACGACGGACACGCTACGGCGCTTTATAGCAAAGCGAAAGGAATAGGATGGGGTTTCAGGTCCGGCCTGCAACCGAAACCTCGCCAGGCTCCGGCGTATGTTCACACTCGCCCAACGTGAGGGTAAGGTCAAGAACATTCCCTACTTTCCGATGAGCAAAGAGTCGGATCCGCGTGAGGGGTTCGTCGAGCGACCTGAGTTCGAGAAGCTCCGCGCCGAGATGCCGGTCAACCTGCACGCCGCGCTCACCTTTTGCTACGAGACCGGTTGTCGGACGGGAGCCATGAAGCAAATCGTGTGGCCTTGGGTCAAGCTCGACAAAAGCGAAATACACATGCCCCCTGGGGTTATCAAGAATCGCAAGCCGCTAATCCTGCCCCTGTCTAAGGAACTCACGGTGATGCTCAAGAAGCTCTTCCGCAAGGACGGTCCTGTGTTCGACACGACGAACTTCCGTAGAGAATGGATAAAGGCCTGTGTTAAACTTAGTTTGGGAAAAAAGACCGGCGAAGAGTGGCACCAGTATGAGGGTCTCATCCCTCACGACTTCCGCCGTTCAGCCGCCCGCAATTTGATTCAAGCGGGAGTAGACCAGAGCACAGCCATGAGGATCACAGGACATCGCACCGTGGCAGTCTTCCAACGCTACAACATCGTGAGTACGGAGCAACTGCACGAGGCAATGGCGAAGGTCTCCGAAAACGCAACGAAAACGCAACTTGCGGTTGGCGGCTCCCAAAACAACCCATAACTGCTTGATAAGCCGAGGTAGCTCAGTGGTAGAGCAGCCGATTCGTAATCGGCAGGTCGCGAGTTCAACTCTCGCCCTCGGCTCCATACTTTCAATAGCTTAGGGATCAGTTGACCGAAACCTGCTGCACATCTGCTGCACACGCAATTCTTTGCTCCAGCCGCCTCATCGCCTCGGTCACGACACTCGGCACCGTCTTGATGTAGCTCCTCTGCGTCGTTTTAACATCTTCGTGGCGCAGGATTGCTTGAATCACCTTGTCCGGGGTTCCGAGTTCGTGCAGGTTCGTGGCTAAACCTCGACGATAAGCGTGCCAGCCTTTCCACTTTAGGCCGTTCGCCTTGAGCACTGGCTTGATCACCCGGTCAGCGAGATTGTCGAGGTCGAGTGCCCCGCAGATGCTGTTTGCGAACATCCAGCCCGACCCGGCTTGAGGTCGAATCTGGTCAAGCATGAGACGGAACGGTTGAATGATGAGCACAACGCCGGGGTCGTCCTCATCCTCGTGAGTCTTCGTCTCGTCTAGCGCAACGCTGTGCCAGACCGAACGCCGAATGTTGAGGACAGACACCTCGTCGTCTTCCCACCACAAACCGCGGATTTCTCCCTCCCGCAGCCCTGCAAAGGCTGCCACCCCGATCACAGCGCGAATGAGTCTCACTGAAATCTTAGGGGCATAGGTTGAACCGTCCCCGTTGACGATCAGAATCGGATCATTCTTGAAGAGATCAAGATGTTGCTCGATTTCTGCGAGGGAGTAAGTCAATCGCTTCCGTCCGTGTTTCTTCCCTTTCGGGATGGAAACACCCTGCACCGGATTAGCGCCGTCGGACAGACCCTTGCGCTTCGCGTCCGTGAAGATAGCCGAGAGCGTCACCTTTATGTGCTTATAGGTTCCGTGAGCCAACTTTCGACCGTGCTCTCGTCCTATGTTCTGCATCAGGTTCTCCCCATCGACTGTCCTGGAGTCACGAACTCGAATGGCAGTGACCCGATCCTTGATGTGGCAGTGCCAAGAATCCTTGTACCCCTTCACCGTACTCGGCTTGAGGCGCTTCTCAATGGAGGGGAAGTACTTGTTCTCGACAAAGTCCACGATGCTAACCCCGGCTTCAAGCGTGAAGCCAACCTTGTTCAGTCTCGCCATTACTTCGTTCTTGAGCGGGATGACTTCCGATTTCTTGGGGTAGTCAGCAGTGCTCGCGAGACGTTTGGCGCGTTGCGTCCACTTTATCGAGCCATCGGTCTGTTGAACCTGTTCTCGATACCGCACGTACCACGCGCCGTGAGATTCAAACAAACTTCCTTCTTGCTGGGTTCTCACTGAATCGTTCCTCCTTTTTTCGGAGACCCAGCCTTGCGTAGTTGTGTGTTGTTGCCAGCCCGGCGGTCAAGCCAAGCGTTCAATTCGGGAGAACCCCAGCGATAACGCCTGTGCTTCCCGAGCCGGAACACCGGGATCGGATCGTGAGTGCGACAGCGCTTACTCTGATCGATCACCCACGACTCTTTCACCTTGAGCCGCTGTGCTAGCTCAGCAGAGGTTAACACTTCGAAATTGAAAGCACTAGAGTCCATACATTCGCCAAGATGCCACTATATGTACAGCACCATGCCAAGCATATATTTTTGAAACAGAATCCAAGATTCGGGATGGTGGCCTGGGTGGACTTGAACTACCGACCTCGCCCTTATCAGGATAGCGTGGTTAGGTTTTACAACAACTTACAAGACCGCGGGGACTGCCAAACTACGCGGAAGTCATATAAGACGGAGGCCCTTGTGGGCTGGGTTGTGGGTTGGAAAGAGTCCACAAACTCCGAAACCACCCCACATTCATTTCCGAGAAGCTCTTTCTAGATAGTTTCCGAGTTGCCGCCAATCTCAGCTCCAGGTTTGCGATTGGCGATTCGGGCGCCCACAATCATGCACCGAGCGCAAATCCTCTCGCATCGAAGTGCGTTACGAGGAAGTGTTATGAAAGCTGCGGTCGTACCCGCCATGAGCAGTTCGTGGCAGATCAAAGATGTTCCTCAGCCTCAACCCGGACCCGGTCAAGTGCTGGTGAAGATGCGCGCAAGCGGCATCTGCTACACCGACGTGCACGAAACACTCGGACACATTCCAGGACCATTTCCCCGAATCCTCGGACACGAGCCGGTCGGCGAGATCGTTGCCGTGGCGCCCGACGTCACGACGCGCAAGGTGGGCGACCGCGTGGGCACCGCATGGATTCAATCCACGTGTGGACGCTGCGAATGGTGCCAGCGCGGCCGCAGGATGTTCTGTCCCTACCTGAAGAGCACCGGGCTGGAAGCACAAGGAGGCCACGCCGAGTACATGCCGATGAACGCCGACGCCACCTATCTGATTCCCGACAAAGTTTCTTACGAACAAGCAGCCCCGATCTTCTGCGCGGTTACACCGTCTATAGCGGGCTCCGCTGGGCCGATCCCCAGCCGCACGAGCGCGTGGCCGTGCTCGGCATCGGCGGCCTTGGGCACCTGGCAGTGCAATACGCGAAAGCTGCAGGCTTCGAGACCATCGCCGTTTCGCACTCCCCCGATAAAGACAAGATGATCCGCGATCTCGGCGCCGATGAAATTGTCCGCGACGGAAAAAGCCTCGCCGCAGCGGGGGGCGCAGACGTGATTCTCAGTACCTCCAATTCGACCAAGTCCATGGTGGACAGCATTCAGGGACTGCGACCGGACGGCCGGCTTATTACCATGGGCGCAGACGCGGAGCCGCTTACGATTTCTCTGATGGGCCTCATCTCGAAGCGCATTCGTGTCATTGGCAGCCAGCAAAACGGCCCGGAATATCTCTACGAAGCCCTTGATTTCGTGGCGCAAGGAAAAGTGAAAACGATCGTCGAGACGCACCCTTTGGCCGATGCTCCAAAGGCGTACCAGCGCGTTGTGGAGGGCAAGGCCCGCTTCCGCGCCGTTCTGACAATGTAATCGGCGATACGAGCAGTCACCGCCGGTTTCGGGCGGATCAACGGGCAACCCTGGCATAATCCGGAAAGGTGCCGACCATTTGCTTGGGATGCAAAAGTGAATGTTGACGCGCTGTTTAAATGCTCTTTAGCATAAGGAGCATAAATCGAGATTTTGATGCGCGCGAGGGGCGATTCACAGCGATGGGCGTTCGGGCATACGGGGAGTCGGATCAAGAACAATGGTGAATATGAGGAGACTGTCTAATAAAGTGGCAATAGTGACGGGCGCGTCCAAAGGCATAGGCGCTGGGATTGCAACGGCGTTGGGAGCCGCAGGCGCGCGCGTGGCCGTGAACTATTCCTCCGACCGGCAAGGCGCCGAACGAGTCGCTCAGGCGATCAACGCCAACAGGGGCCAGTTGCAACGCTTGACGTCGGAAAGTCTGTGCAGTATGATGGAGCCATAATGATGGCAAAGACGCAGATCACCCTTGGAACTGAGATGCAGCGCCGTGCGCGCCAGCGTGCCAATGATCTCGGGGTGTCTCTCGCAGAATATTTCCGCCGTCTAGTCGCACGTGATCTTGCTCGTCCGGAAACAGCAACTGACGTTGACCGTATTTTCGACCTCGGAAGCTCGGGCGGCTCAGATATTGCGAGCCAGAAGGATTCCGTGATCGCCGAGGCCTTTCATTCCACACGCAGGAAACTTCGTCGTCGTTAGCGCTCTCGCGATATGAGCCTATTTGTCGACACTTCCATTTGGTATGCCGCCGCGGACACTTCCGACCGCAGCAACGCTCGCTCAAAAGCGATGCTCAAGTCTGGTGGAACACTGGTGACCTCGGATCACGTTTTAGTCGAAACATGGACGTTGCTTCACCACAAACTTGACCGCAAAGCCGCGGAGGGATTTTGGGAAGGCCTGAGGAGTGGGATCGCCCTAATCGAAGCGGTCACTTTGGCGGATCTGGAGGTTGCCTGGGATATTGGTGTTTCTTGGTGTGACCAGGATTTTTCTATCGTCGATCGCACCAGCTTCGCTGTAATGCGGCGTCTCGGTATTGACCGGGTCGCGTCCCTCGATGCTCATTTTGCCGTATTTCGCTTTGGTCCAAAACGCCGGCAATCCTTCCACGTCCTTAGATAACAACTGGTACAGGGAGCAATGGGCTCGGCCCCGAAGGCTTCCTCTACGCCGAAAGTAGCGTGCATGAGCGATCCGCCTCGAAGTGGATAGGCCGTGACGGTGTGGAGGGATGGGGCAGCGTTCTAACCAACTGAACTACGTCCCCAACCGTGGAATCAACAATTTACGGCAAATCGTTGCAAAGAATGGCTTTGCAGGATTTGCATATAGCGCACCCTTCGCTTGCGGTGCATACGGTAGCAGCTGTCCCTGCCAAAACCGCCAATAAACCGCCAACAAGAATCCGTGCGCTCATGCGAGGTTTATACTAACACATATGCCTGCAAGAGGCGAAGTAGAGTCCGACGAATCTTTGCGCATTTTCGACGAATCGTGGCAGCCGAATCACATTCCGCCATCTATCGTCTCGTTCGCGCGCTACGCTCAGGGAATCTTCTTTGCGTCGCAGACGCGGCTGCCTCCCAAGTAGGTGTGCGTTTGTTTTCGCGTTAGCAGTCCTTCTTGCTTTTTCCACTTCTCATTTAGAGAATCGCCCTCACGACGCCGCCATCTACTCGCAGTGCTGCCCCGTTCGTCGCCGAGGATAGCTGCCCAGCCACGTAGGTCGCCATCGCCGCAACTTCGTCGACAGTGGCAAAACGCTTCAGAAGGGATGATGGCCGCGCATGTTCAAAGAAATCGTTCTCCATCTCTTTTTTCGACTTATTCTGCTGCTTCGCCATCGCCTCAACAAATCCGCTCACACCTTCCGACTCCGTCGGCCCGGCAAGAATAGTGTTTATCGTTACGCCAGTTCCAGCCACCGACTCTGCGATCCCGCGCGCCACGGCAATCTGTGCAGTCTTTGTCATTCCGTAGTGCACCATTTCCGCCGGAATTTGCACTCCCGATTCGCTCGAAATGAATAGGATACGGCCCCAGTTCCGTTTCAGCATGCCCGCGAGATAGTGTCGCGAGAGCCGCACTCCGCTCATTACATTTATCTCGAAAAATCGGTACCCTGCATCGGGGATCTCCGCAAACGGTTTAGGCTCGAAAATGCCCACATTGTTCACCAGCACATCCACAGCGGGAAGTTTCGCAATCACCGCCTCTGCGCCGGCTAAACCTGAAAAGTCCGCCGTAATGCCATCAACCTTAGTCGATGCTGCACTCGATCGGATTCCCGCCACTGCTGCATTCACGCGGACTTGCGTGCGTCCGTTCACGTAGACGTGCGCGCCTTCGCTCGCAAGTGACTTGGCGATCGCAAAACCGATCCCCGCCGTCGATCCTGTTACCAAAGCAATTTTTCCAGTGAGTTTTAGATCCACATCATCCTCCCATGGATCTTTGATTGCCTGTTGAGCGTGTTGGTCACGTTGTTGGTTCCGCTTTTTAGTGCGCCTGTCGGTTTTCACTCGTTTCCCATTTGATCCACTTGAGATCGAGAACAAAGATCGAGTAGAAGACTGGGACCAAGAGCAAAGTGATGAAGGTAGCGACGGCAAGTCCGCCGATCTGGGCGTAGCACAGGGGTTTCCAGAGCGGGCCACCTTCCAGTGCGAGAGGAAACAACGCAAGGATAGTTGCGGCCACAGTGATCATCACGGGTCGAATGCGCTCAATGCCGGCATCGGGAAGCGCGCGCTCCAGCGGCTCCCCCTTTTCGTGCATTTCTTCGATGAAGTCGAATAGCACGATCACATGGCTGACGATGACCCCGATGAGGCTTGCAACCCCCAGGAATGCCATGAACCCAAAGGGCGTACCCATGATCGCCAGAGCGATCAACGCTCCGATGGCTCCGTACGGTGCGGCCGCAAACACAAGCAAGGGCTTGACAGCATTCTTGAACTGCACGAGCAAAGCCAGATAGATCCCCACGAGAGAGATTAGGAGAACGACGGCGAGGTTCAGGAATCCATCGTCCTGCTTCGCTTTCTCACCAGCGATATGCAATTGGTAGCCCGGCGGAAGTCTGTTCTGAAGATCTTTCAGTTTGGATTCGATCGGTCCAAGAATCTCCGAAGCGAGGACTCCGGGCGCGGGAAAGCACAATATCGAGATCGTGCGAAAATGTTCGCGGCGACGGATCCGGCCTGTTTCAGGAATGTTCTTCACGGTTGCAACAGAAAGTAGAGGAACTCGAGTGTCCTGCCGCGATGAATAAACATAGAGACTCTTGATCTGCAACAACTGTGCGCGGTCCTGCGGGCGCAGGCGGGCAACAATCGGGATATTCTTGTCCCCTTCTTTGAACGTGCCAACCGGTGCTCCGCTGATCGCGGCTGCGGACGAATTGGCTACGTCAGCATTCGTGATGCCGACTAGGTTCGCGCGGTCCGGATCAATCTCAATCTTTACCTGGGGGCTGTCGGGGGCCCAATCATCCCTCAGCACCGCAACTCCGGGTGACTGTCGAAAAACATTCATTACTTGTGAAGCCAACGTCCGGAGCGTTTGTATGTCCTGGATTTCCGTGCGAGAATCCGTGTCCGCCTGACCGGCAATGAGAATTTCCACAGGAGTTTCTACGGGATTGGTTTGCAGTTGCCGGACGGTGATCCACGCTCCCGGCACCTGTTTGTTCAATGTCGCTTGGAGAGGTCCGATTAGTTTCGGGGTAGCTTCTTTGTCGCTCACCTGAACGATGACTTGCGCGTAGTTCGTCTGGGGAGCTTCGGGAGAAATCGAAAACCAGAAACGTGGTCCACCACCACCGATGAAACTCGTTATCGAAGTGAGGAGATGCTTCCCCGATTCCTCGTTTGTAACCGTTTTCGCCGAACCTTCCACAATCTGACGGACGACTTGCTCGGCCTTCATCGCAGCGTCGTTTGTTGCCGTCAAAGTGACATCATTCGGCAGCCAAATGTCGAGGTAAAACCAATATTGAACATCTTCAGGAAAGAACTGTTGCTTCAGGTGCGAAGCCACGAGCCCGCCGAACAGCAAGAAGACAAAAGAACCCGCCAACACCAGCCACCGATGCTGAATGGCCCGGCCTACCAACCGATTGTAGAAACCGTAGAAACCTCGCTGGCGCTTTTCCTCTACCGTTAGCTCTTTCTTCTTTGGTGGCCTCTGGATGTAGTACCCCAGCAACGGAACGAATGTCGTCGCAACGACCAGAGCGCATAGCAATGCTGCCGTCATCACGATGGGAAGACTTCTAAGAAACTCCCCGGTGTTCCCGGTGAGCATAAGGAAAGGCAGGTAGGCGATGATGTTCGTCAGCGTTGCGAAAAAGATGGCGGTTGCCAGCTTGGTTGGACCGAGCCATGCTGCGATGTCACGCGGCAAGCCCGCCGCAAGGCCGCGCTTGATGCCATCGCCGGCAACTACGGGTACGTCCACCAGCAGACCCAGCGCAATGATCAACGTCGCCACCGACACTTGTTGCAAGTCGATTCCCAACATATACGAAACGCCGAAGGTCATGCCCAGCGTGATTGGAATTGCCAGGGCCATGATGAGCGCCAGGCGCCATTCCCAAAATCCAATCAAAGAAACGACGACGACAAGGATGATCGCTTCGTACAATGCACGCAGGAACAGATGAATGTTTTCTTTGACCTGGAGGGGCTGGTCAGAGGTATGGGCGATGATCAGGTCCGGTGGAAGAATCTTTTTGAGTTGGGCCAGTTTCCCGTCGACGGATTGGCCGAACGTCGCGATTTGCCGCTGGTCGCGCATGTAGATCGCAAGCGTGACTGAACGGCTCCGCTGCCACTGCCCCTTTGGATCCTCCCACGTGTAGTAATTCAGGTATTGGGCGGGGCTCTGGAAGCCGCGACTGATTTCGACCAGGTCCCGGAGATAGACTGGCGCTCCGCTCGAAGAAGTGGACACAGCAACATTACCAATCGCGTCTATATTTTCGAATTCGCCGGACGGGCTGAGAATAATCTGCTGCTGTCCGGTTTCGAACGCGCCACCGGGAGCAATGATGTTACGAGCACGCAGCACGCTCCCAAGTGCGCCTGGTTGGAGCCCGTAAGCAGCTAGTCGATCCTGTGAGTACTCGAGATAGACCACCTGCGGCAATAGCCCTCGCCTTTCCACCTTGGACGTTTCCGGCGCTCCCTGAACCGTCCGAGCGATCAAATCCGAAAAATCGCCAAAATCGGCGTAGCTGTATTTATCGCCGGCAACCTTGGCCAATCGGGCTGGAGTTTCCTGTGGATCGCGGATGACGATTGGTTCCCAAGCGTCGGGATGCAATTCGGATCGCTGTAATTGCCTCTGAAAGAAAGTCTGGATGAAGCTATGGATCGCCGCGTCGTCTGCCGTCGAGATGCCATCTACAGCAATAAACCCGCTCCCCAGGATTACCTGCGGCGCCCTTATGATTCCCGCTTGTTCCGCCTGCAGCTCAAAGAGTTGTGCGGCGTCCAGAATGGTCTGCGCGGCCGCCACATGGCGGATCTGTTTGCCGTGCAGGTGCGCAAGAATCGCGCCGGCCTGCCGCGACTCTCTTTCCGCTTTGGACCGATGAGCAGATCGTTCTTGCCTATCGCGCCCAACACCACGTGGAAGCCGACTTTCGACGTTTGAAGGATCCGCACTATCTGACCTTCCGTCCCGCTTTCCACTGGACGGACCAGAAGCTCAAGGTGCACGCCTTTTACTGCGTGCTCGCCCTGCTGCTGCTGAACCTGTTACGGCGCAAGCTCGCACAGGCCGGCATCCCGCTCAGCATTGCGAAGATGATGGACGCGCTTACCGATATTCGCGAGGCGACGCTCCTCTACCCCGGAGCATCTGCCTCCCAGAAGCCTTTTGCGCGAACCGTCCTGGCGGACATGGACCCGACCCAGCGCGAACTCGTCAAGATTCTCGGTCTCGAGCGTTATCGCAGCCCGTAGGTCATACAACCCGGCATAAGCTGCGACCGCTCCAGTAGCGGCTTAGACTCGTATTCGCTCTCTGAGGGCGGTAAACTCGGGCTAGATGCAGTCCACGACTCGCCATGCAGAACTCTGGCACGCACCCAAATGTCGTCACCCCACAATTTGCCTTGCGAGATTCGCGGTGTCATGTAGGTGTCATGCGAATGGTGATGAATGGCGGCAAATGGTAACGAAAACTGAAAAGAGAAGGTGAATCTAGCCCCATTTGATCAGAACTTACTGATTCCCCTCGATTTGTCTCGGCTCCGGCAAATTGTGATTATTAAATCAGGCACAAGGCTGTTAACCGAAATGTTGGAGTTCGAATCCTCCCCGGGGAGCCAACTCCTTTGTCATTCAATGAGTTGCGAACATTTTCAGGAAATTCGGCCCTTCGATGATGAAGTGTCGACTGCGCGAATCACGATTAATTGCGATTAATGAAGGCGAACGAAGCTTAACTGCGGCAGATGTTTCTGCGGTTTATCAGATCAATGGCGATGAAACCAAGCACTCGGCTCTCGACCGAATGCTTTGCGACATTCAGCAGGCGAGCACAGAGGCTACTGTGAACGCGGCACGCAATTCCGAATGGGAACTGCACTTGCGACTAGCTCAATCTAGAGGCTTGGCGCGTAGTAGCCTGTTTTCGCGTAGACGCTGAGAGGCGGAAGTCCCTTGGGGGCGCGCAGCTTGATCTTGATCTTGCGCCATCGCGCGTCGTGCGATTTATTACTCGGGTGGTATCCCAGAATATACTGGTTGCGCAACTCTGCGCCGATCTTTGTGGCAATGTCCGGCAATTCATTTACATTCTCTACGGTAAAAGCGCGCCCACCGGTTAGTTCCGTCACTTCCGTGAGCAGCGAGGGGCCGCTGAGTTCCTCTGGCGTTCGGCTGCGATACTCAAATGGGTCAAAGATGCCGATACAACTTGTAGTCGCCAAATTCTTCAGTCCTCATATCGTCATCGCTGACGCCCGAGGAAGTGAGTAGGTCCGTCATCGCAGTGACCATTCCCGACGGACCTGCGATGTAGTAGATAGGTCCATTGAGCCCGAGTAGATAACGCGTGAGCATCTGACGATTGATGTGGCCTTTTTCATAAGGCCAAGCCAGGGTTTTATGCCCGGTGACCGTTGGAATGAGAGTGAAATTGGGATTCTGCGCGGTCATGCTTTCAAATTCTTCTATGAACGCCGCATCCTCCGCTTCTCGGTTTGAATAAAACAAATACAGTTTGTGTGGGAGACGTTCCTGGGTGGCCCACTGAAGGATGCTGCGAATCGGTGTAATCCCGATGCCACCGGTGAGAAACACCGCAGGTTTGGTGACATCCCTATGCAGGGTGAACGATCCTCTGGGGCGGCTCACGGTGAACTTCGTGCCAAGAGCGGCTGCTTTCAACGCGTTCTTAAAGGCAGTCTTACGCATGCGCATTGCGATCATGACAGGCCTTTTGTCGTGAGGAGAGCTTGCGAGAGAGAAGATCCGGGAATTGTCGCTTTCACTTTGCACGGACGCGTCCGTGAAGACAAAGTCCGCATGCTGCCCAGCTCGGAAGTCGGAGCTTGCACCATTTGCGTCAAGCCAGAATGCCACCGTATCTCTGGCGATTCTCTGCCGATCCACTAAAGTCATTTGATATTCAGCCATGGATTTCTCCTTCGCCGAAACCCTACTTGGTTTTCATTCAAGCTCATGGACTCCAGCTATGTAGACCAAATTCCCAAAGCTTTATTCCGACCATCATCGCGAGAATGGAAAGCCTCCTCTTTTCAGGACTCCTCGATTTCATTTCCGAAATAAATGCGGCACGTACCAGCGCGTGTATGTCGCCATTCCCAGTAACAGCACGACCCACCAGAGCACAAGGATGGTTCGCATCCACACCTTGTATTTGGTGATTCGCAATTTTTCCGGCAAGATGCTCGTGCCCGCGGAGAGCAAAATGTACAGTCCCGCGAGTTCCGTTACGGCTCCGAACGCCCCGTGCGTCGTCGCCAATGCGTAGTAGGCCTTGCCCAGCTTGGCCGGAACCCCTGGAAGGACATAAACGTGGAATGAAGGAATCATCATCACCGTAACTACAGCGAGGTTCAGAAGCACGATGGCGGATTGGCACCAGGCGTGTTGCCGAAAGCGCCCCTTGCGAGCGAGTCGGGCGCCAAGCAATAGACCTATCCCCATGACGATTTCGAGGAGGAGAACTACATTGGCGCCGCGCGGAGCGGCCGTTTCAAGAAATGCTTTTATCAACAGGTTGTCCCCACGCAGACTACCTACTGCGTTCTGTTCGTGTTCAGCTAAGAGTCTCGCGTGGCAGAGTAGGCAGAATTCATTCTGGCAATTGGGAGCGAGGTGCTAAGGCCGCACGTCGGTGTCGACCATGAACACCTCCTTGGGTCTGTGGGGCAACAACGCTCAAACCCACAAACGTGATGGGTGCACCGTTTTGCGACGAAATCCTCAGTCTCCGTACGAGTTCGTCGCGGAGTCACTTCCACCAATCACTGGACATGCAGCAAATTCTCGAAACGACTCGCGCCCCTTTAGCAACGCATTCGGATTCTTCCTTTTCAGCAGGACCACGCTTTGCGCCTTTGTCGCGCCCCCGCTTTCTCCGGGTTCCGCAATACACACGTAGATTCCCGAGGATTTCTGGTCGAGAACCTTGATCGCCAACCTCCTGACTCCGCCCGTTCCCTCGATCATGGCTTCGTTTTCATCCATCCTCTGCGCCGTGAATCCGTAATCCGCGAGTGTCTTCTTTCCTTTTTCTTTCTTCGGCCGGAACGCGGACGGCAATGAAGTCAAATCGAGTTTCTCGACCACGAACGCCGCTACCTTTTCTTTGGGATATGCGGCCTCATTCCCTGCCACTGCCAGGGGGACGTAGGACAGCGCTGCAAGTGCCAACGCAATTTTGGCGTTCATTTTCCTTCTCCTTTTCTGTCTCCATACGTTTATTTACAGACATCTTGAGAGTTTCTGTTTTGCCCATCTCGCCGCGTCAACTTAAGATGCCCTGCATATCAAAGTGCTCCAGATATTGATTTAGTGGGCTACCTGCACGTGGCGTGCTGCGTCCATGCAATTCCTCGTAGGTGAAGTACGTTTCTTCCTGGTTGCCGACGCGCTCCACGTGGCCTAATCCTGATTCCTTCGAGATACGACTAAGCTCGGCTTCTGGTATGCCGAGCATCAAAGAAGCTCTTGCCCGTGTGACATATTTCGGAACTTGATTGTTCATAACGCTCCCTCCGTCGCCATGAGGGCCATGGCGTCTTTGCCGACGAATAGGATCATCTTCTTGCAAATGCACCTTTGCGTTTTAGAGAATCCCTTGTCCTATTGGTGCTGGAAAATGTCTATCCTGGTCCATTCACTCCACTGAGAAAGCCGCCGAGGTGTCCCGTCAGTGCGACGATGACAACGGCCACAGCCTCGATCGGCAAGCGGTATCCGGGCAGGACCTCCTGTTGTTTCCGTCGGGTTCTCGTATGAATGAAGCACACGACCCAGATCAGGACGGTCGATAGGCACCCCATCACCAGATGCATCAAGAGGATGCCTTTCAATTTCTGTCCCTCGAGTTCCCACTGCCAAGCGAGAATTCCGGTGACTACCACGGGTACGGTTGCGATCGCCGCGACGAGCAAATTGTAGTAGGCCGCTGCTGCCAGGACACGTTGCTTCTTCCATTGCGCAAGAAAATCAAAGAGGACACCGATGATGAACAGCGCGATCGGGAAGTGAATTAGCACGACGTGTTGCGCGTGCTTCGCGAAAAGGACTGTTTTTATGTCGAACGGATGCAAGGTCGCTCCTCACTCACTGCACGATGACTTTGCCGGTCATCTTCGGATGAATCGAGCAGAAGTACGGATAAGTTCCCGCTTTGCTGAAGGTGAAGGAGAACTTGTCGTCCGTGTCGAGCACTTTAGACTTGAACGTCTTTGGATCATCCGTGCTAACCACGGTGTGGGGGATATCGTCACGGTTGGTCCATGTAATTGTGGTTCCGACCGGCACCGTGAGCGCTACCGGCCCGAAGCTGAAGTTGTCGATCTTCACTTCCATAGTCGACATCTTCTCCTGCGCGCTTGTTACAGAACCCTTCTGACCTGTGTCCCAGACTCCAATTCCCAGCACCAGTGCCGCTGCTAGACCTGCAATAGACACACTTCTCCTCATGCTTTTTCTCCTTTTTTAAGATGGAATTGATTTGAGTTTGGCCGTCTTGCTCACGCGAGCGATGAATCCACCACCGCCAGTGCGTGTTGGCCTTGCACGTAGTTTACGTCCGTGATTCCCAAGACGCTGCGTAACTGCTCCGCCGGCACCTTCATTGGGCCCGGAGAATCCGCTTTGCCTGGCTGTGGCTGTGGAAACGCCGTCGAAGCAGCGGTGTGAAAAGTTACGTTGCCTTCAACCTTTTGCATCGTTTGGTGAATGTGTCCGTTCAGCACCGTCACGGAACCGAATTTTTTCAGGTACGCCAACGCCTGGGCGCTGTCTTCGGTTCCCCAACCCCACTCCGGGTAGACCGACCAGAGTGGAATGTGCGCGAACACCACTATGGGCGTGCTGTGCTTCAGGTGCTTGACGTCGTCCTCCAGCCATTCGAGCTGCTCGTGCCCCAGCGTCCCCAGCCCGCCCGCCTTCAAATTCATCACGTTCACCAGGCCCACGAAGTGCACGCCCTTCTTGTCGAAGCTGTACCACCCCCCGCCCTTGCTGCCTTTCCCGTATCGCTCTAGAAACTGTTTCCCATCGTCATTCAACACGTCGTGCTCGCCCGGTACATAGAAAACATCCTTGGGCTTGGCGCTCTTCAGAATCTGATCGACGGTATCGAACTCTTCCGGTTTCGAAAGGTGGCTGATGTCCCCCGTATGCAACATGAATTCAGGCGTCGCCGACAATCCGTTGACTTTGTCCACCGCAGCTTTCAGTGTACCCACGACATCCGGGTTCGCCGGCTTATTGAAGCCCATGTGGCTGTCGCTGATCTGTACGAAGCTCAGCTCGCCCATCATGTCCGCTGTGCTGATCTCCGACATCCGGCTCAAGCTGTATGAGTTGAGCACGCCGCCCTTGATCACACAAAAGGCACCCGTTCCCGCCCACGCCATGCACTTCAGAAAGCCACGCCGGTCAATTCCGTCGTGGTTGTGGTCGTGCAGGAGTTCATCTTTTTTCTTCTCGGACATCCTAGCCCTCCATACCTACTTTTTTTACGCAGTCTCTAAGCTCTGCACGTGCCGTTGGGGCTGGCGGCGCGGGATGGTTTGGGGGTTGCCCGCGCCGCCATTGAACGTGCTTGCGTCCATCCAGACCGAGGCAGCGCCTCTCTTATTCCAAATTCTCCGCGTTCATGTCTCTCTTTGTATGTCCGTCACAACAGAGCCCCGTCGAGAATAAAATCGCCGGTTCTCTGGTTCTTACGCATGAAGCATCACTGATCAGGGGAAGTCTTTGAACGATTTTGATGCCGAAGACCGACTGCGCTTCGAACAGCTTGTGCTGCCCCATGTCGATGCCGCCTTCAATCTCGCGCGTTGGCTGTTGCGAAGCCGCGCAGATGCCGAAGATGTCGCTCAGGAAGCCTTACTTCGCTCGTACCGTTTCTTCCGCGGCTTTCATGGTGGAGATGCGCGCGCATGGCTGCTCCAGATCGTGCGCAATACTTGCTACACATGGCTGGAGAAGAATCGCCCCATGGAACTAAGCATGGAATTCGACGAAGAGTTACACCTGCAGACCTGCGCCACACCTGAAACGCTCGCTATCGTCGGTGATGATCGCAAGCGCCTGACCATGGCTCTCGAGACGCTGCCGCCGCGCTTCCGCGAAATTCTTGTCCTTCGAGAGCTCGAAGGCTGTTCCTACAAGGAGATCGCTGCAATCACGGCGATCCCCATTGGCACAGTTATGTCCTCGCTCTCCCGTGCGCGCCGCCAGTTGCATTCCGCGCTGGTAAATTCTCTTCAAGGAGCTCGTCCGTGAGATGTGACTTTGCCGACTCTCTGCTTCAGGGTTATTTCGACGGTGAGCTGAGTGGCTGTAGGGCTGCTGAATTCGAGCGTCACCTGCGACATTGCGCCCACTGTGCCACTGAGCTTGTCGATCTAGATTTGTTGCGCGATAGATTGCAGCTCGCCCAACTCTACGAGCCTGCCACGGCCGCGCTGCGGCGGAAGATTAACGCCCCTCTCCACGCAATCGCACCCACGACTGCTGTGTCACGGCCTCTCGTTTGGCACTGGCTGGCAGCTGCGGCCGCACTACTTTTCGTCGCGACCTTACTGTGGAGAGTCGGTCACGGCGTTCGCGGTGACGACTATCAAGCCGAACTTGCCGGAGAAATTGTCGATGCGCTCGTACGCTCGCAACAGCCAGGCCAGATGAACGTTATCGCCTCCAACAATGAGCGCGTTGTGGAGGGATGGCTCGACGGTAGAGCCAGGTTTGCTGTTCCTGTGCGTGATTTCACAAACGACGGTTTCGCGCTGAAAGGTGGGCGCGTAGATGTTATTGAAGGCCACGCTGTCGCGGTGCTCGTCTACGAGCGTAACGGACGTCCAATTAATGTATTCATCTGGCCCACACGGGAACGGGACAGTCCACCGCGCACAGGTTCCTGGCAGAGCTTTCGATGGGTGGATTGGCGAAAAGGCAAAAAGGAATTCTGCGCCGTTTCTGACGTAGACCCTGCGGACCTTGAGCATCTCCACCAGCTGATCAATTCGTCCGCGTAGCAATATTGCTGGGCAACTCCTTTTCCAGATCGAATTCGAGCACAATCGTACGAACTGCAAACACAAATTCAAGAAGTCACGCATTCAGTTTGTCCTTCATCTTTAAGCGATGCCCTCCTCACAGTGGGAATAGAACATTGGTAACAGGGGTATTCGGAAATGAAGGCAATTGACATGCGGAAGGGATCAAAAATGTTGAGGACATCAATTGTAGTATGGATTGTGCTACTCCTACTGGCCCTAAATGTAGCTGCCTTCGTGACTCGCATCATTGAAAAATACAGACTGGCCGATCGCTTATCAAAACCCTTAGAAGGAACCGTCTCTGCCGTGCGAACCAGTCAGCCGACGGTATCGAGGCATCAACAGAGCCAGCCGACACACCGGTAGGGTTTGTCTGCTTTACCTGAGCCGATGTTGGGGCACCCACGATCAGGGAACTGTACAACAGAAAGTTCGGAGAAATAGGGTGTCAGAGATGAATGCAGAAGGAGGTACGAGAATGGAGAAGCAGGCCAGAAAGCGTGGCAACAACTGGGTGATTGCGGTCGAAAGCAGAAACGACCAACACCAGGAAATCATTCTGGCAACAATCGCCAAGCGTGCCTACCAGCTTTTCGAACGGCGTGGGTACGCGCATGGCTGTGATTTGGATGACTGGATGACTGGATGACTGGATGACTGCTGAAAAGGAACCTCTACAGAACGATTTTAATGGGAATACCTCCCAATTTGATTTGTTCATCGAGTCTCCGCGAGATCCGAAGGTGACCACAATTCTTAGCATGACAAGTCATAACATGATTGTTTTTCGCAGTCATGCTCGACACGCCGGAGAGGTCAGTGGTGGGCCAGATGTAGCATCTGTCCACCTCTTTCCAGAAGAAATTGACACACGTAAGACTAGTGTGAATGACGTGGATGGGCTCTTGCACGTGCAGGTTCCAAAGAAGAATCATAGAAATTCAACCTGACCTCAGAGCTTCTTATCAAGCATCTTCAAAGCTTGTCCAGCAGCCTCTCGTCCCGAGACCAATTCCATACCGATAGATAGACTCTCCGGAAACGAAAATATTCCATATGTTTTTCTCTGCGCAAAAGAGGAATAAAGCAGGAGGAAGTTCAGTTAGTGCGAACAGAGCATCGTGATTGTGATGCTCGTGGTTTGCGAAGCGCAGAAGACACAATTCACTGGAACCTCGTTGCTGCGCCAACTGAGGTGACCGGAACTCAGGGAGTCAAGCAAAGCGTCGAACTATCTTGAATGAATGCGAGGATCTCAAAGAATGAAAATAAGGGCAGCAATGGCAATAATTCTGTCGTGCTTTCTATCTGGCCTATTTGCAGTAGGCACCGTCGCGGATGAGATCGGCTTCTTGTCTCCGATTGTGGGCTCGAATCCTGGCGTCACCATCGCCGGCGTGAAGAGCGGAGGCGCGCCATGGGTGGTCAGCCATGGGTTCGCAGTCTTGAACGACGAAGGGCATCTGCGCGTGGACTTACGCGGCCTTATCTTGCCGAGTTTGGGAACACCCGGGCCAGTCACAGCAATTGCCGCGAGCGTTGTTTGCGGAGACGCAGTGGCTGCGACGACTGATTCCGTACTAGTCAGTGTGGATGGCAACGCCGAGATCCATGCAAAACTGCAGCTCCCGTCTCCGTGCCTTGGTACGATCGTGCTGATTCGTGCAGCAGCTTTCAACGGCACTCCGCTTCCGGCTCCAGGGCCATGGATCGCGGCCGCTGGACTCGTCAAGGACGACGATTCCAATCACGCCAATTAGAATCGGGGCCCGCTATCTACCTGTCTTACGACGTGCACTGCCACAGTTGTATTCAGAAACGAAAGGAAACCACTGATGTCAAGAATCTTGATTGTGTTCGCTCTGCTGTGTGCCGGTCTTTCGATTTTGACATTTGGTTCTTATGCTTCGCCTAATGATGAGCATCAAGGTGCAAACGACTCCTCTGTTCAGCAGGTGAACCTCGTTGTTCAGTGGAATAGAACACTCCTTGCGATCGTCCGGACGCCTGGAGCGCAGCCAGCCACGGTGCATCCGACGCGGAGCTTTGCGATCCTGCATGCAGCGATCTATGACGCGGTGAATGCCATTGACAGGACACACCGGCCATACCTGGTCCGCCTTTCCGGCGTGCCGCGAGATGCTTCGGAGGAAGCGGCAGCAGCCGCGGCGGCGCATCAAGTTCTGGTGGCGCTGTATCCGGCGTTTCAGGCCACACTCGATGCCGCACTACGACAATCTCTGGCACAAATTCCGGATGGCAACGACAAGGTGGAAGGGATCCGCGTAGGACAGACGGTGGCAGATCGAATCCTGGCCCTGCGGAGCAACGACGGCTCGAATGCCAAGCCGATTCCGTATGTTTTCGGAACGGCGCCGGGAGATTACCAATCGACGCCTCCGAATTTTCCGCCCCAGCCGCAGTTCACAAATTGGTCTCACGTGACCCCTTTCGCGCTGGAGCGCGCGAGCCAGTTCCGCCCCGGCCCTCCCCCGGCGCTGGCCAGCGATTCGTACGGCGATGCTTTCAACCAAATCAAATCCCTGGGGATCGTGAATAGCACAACGGCCACAGCCGATGAGGCATTGACAGGGCGGTTTTGGAACGGGGCCATACAAAACTATTGGAACGAGATTTCGCAGACGTTCTCGCAAGCGCACGGTTTGACGACGGCGCAAAGCGCCCGATTGTTCGCGCTTCTCAATCTGAGCCTTGCCGATGACGTGATCGCTTTTTACGATGCCAAATACACCTACAATTTCTGGCGGCCAGTGACCGCGATTCGGGCAGCGGATCCCGGCATCAACCCTGAAACCGTGGCGGATCCGCATTGGCTTCCGGAAGTCTGCAAGACTGCTCCCGACTCATCCTATCCGGGCGCTCACGCGGTGATCAGCGCTTCCGGAGCAGAGGTGCTGATTTCCTTTTTCGAGCGAGACCATGCCGAGTTCAGCGTGACTTCCGAGGTTCTCCCTGGAGTAGAACGATCATTCACAAGCATCAGCGCGGCCGCCGAAGAAGCAACGTTAAGTCGGATCTTCGGGGGACAGCATTTCCGGTTTGACCTGACGACCGGACAACGGCTGGGTCGCGATGTAGCAGACTTTGTCCTGGATAACTTTTTGACTCCCGCCCACGGGAAAGATGAATCCGACGACAAATGATCGGCTGCGGTGACGAAGCGCTACTGATGACCGCGTTCATAGTCATCAAAGATTGTCGCTTGTTTCAGAGATTTAACCTTCCTGAGAGACGGAGCTTGAAACGCGGATTAAGGTCAAGTCAGTTCAGCGAAACGTGTAATGCAAACGGAACAAACCGGCGTGCATTCTTGACAAACGGAATGGTGGCAGCGGGGGCCGCAACGATAGGCGCGACGCTTTTGCCAGGTACGTCGATGGCCTCCGGCAGAGAGGAGGAAGACCATGCGCCAATCACAAAGGGCGACATCGCAATTCTGACGTTTCTGAGCGCTCTGGAGCAAGTCGAGGCCGATCTGTGGATCCAGTATGCGGAACTTGGCGGAGCCACGAATCAAGGGCTCTCGACGATCGACCTGGAACTCAACGGCAAGAAAATCGCCACCGGTCTGGCTCCAAATTACATTACAGCTCTCGAGGTCCTCGATGGCGACATGCAGCAGTACATCGCGGACAACACCGACGACGAAATTAGCCACCACCGGTTTCTCAATAATTACCTGGCGTCGAAGGGCGCCAAGCCCATCGACCTGAGCGAATTCGCCACTCTGCCACCTAGCAAAGTCAGCGGAGTCTCTCAGACAGGGCGGCTGACCAACTTGAAGCAGCTCACCGTCGACACGACGTGGTGGATGCGCTATCGCAGCACGATAGCAAATCCTGATTTCGGAGGCACGTTCGAGAACGCGGTTCCGGCTCTCGCAAAGGGGCAGCATCCCGCTATCCCTGTGGACGATGGCGACTTGATCCTGAACAGCGACGGCAGCATCCCCAACCACCTGCAGGCCATTGCCAACACTGCGGGCTTCCACTTTGCATTCATCGAGCAAGGCGGCAGTAGCCTCTACCCAGCGTTAGCTCAGAAAGTGACCAATTTAGAGGTCTTGCGGGTTCTGTTGAGTATCGGCGGATCCGAGATAATGCACTTCCAAACGTGGCACGACAAGGCCGGCAATGCTACGAATATCACCGACGGTGATCTTTCGTTTCCGAACCTGAATAGCGGAGTCGACCCGAATCCAAGCGGCACCAGTGTCAACCCTGCTGACGACTTCCAAACCAACCTGATCATGCCGGAGCCAACGTTGTTCCTGAATGCGAAGCTGGGCCCCGTCTCCATAATTCGCCCGACGTCTACGGCGCAGGGTGGCGCAGTGGCCTCCGTCGTCAGCTTCGTTGATGATGGGCTATTCCTCGACCCAGCTACAAACAAGAACACCGGGATCGTGGACGTGCTCATGCGTCTCGCAGAGGAAGCAGACGAGGCACGACGCAGGTTTTAATATCGGAAATTAATTACCCGCACGACTGAGAGGATCAATGAAGAAGATTGCGAAGCGTTTTCTGCTATCCATCGTTCCCAAGTCCCTGCTGGGCCTCGCAATATTTCTTTCGCTGTCCGGGGCGGTTCGCGCCCAAGTCCAATCCGCGCAGGTTATCGAAGTCACGGCAAAGAAGTATGAGTATTCGAACTCACCAGTTCACGTGAAGATCGGGACCAAAGTTCAACTCAAGGTCACAGCCACCGACCACGATCATGGTTTCAAGATTTCGGCTGTTCCAGATGCCGCCCCACCGAATGGCGCCAATGGGCTAATTTTCATTTCGGCACATGATTGTTGGCAGCTCAAGAAGGGAGAAACGACCACGATTGAGTTCTTGGCCCAAACGCCAGGCACTTATACGTTTAAGTGTTGCCATACCTGCGGTCTCGGACACAAAGGCATGAAGGGTCAAATTATTGTCGAGCCATAGAGCGAGTGCGGTTCGCCGACCGCTCCTTCGCTGACGTACTACGCACCCAGTCTCTAAACGGATGGTAACAGTGCATTCCGGGATGGCAACAAATGCTTGAGTACGCCGAAATCATCTGGGTGAGTCGTGGAATAGAACAAAAGAAAGTTCAGTCATCACTATTGGAACAAGGCCATTGGTTATGATTTCGAGTTTAACCAAATAGAGACAGAAGGGAACACTATGCTTTCACGTTGGATATTACGGTTCGCTGCAATTACGACACTTTGCTTGGCCGTGTGCGCCACTGCGTCCGCTCAGTATGGTGGAGGCGGAGGAACAGGTGGATCCGGAGGGACCGGCGGTGCCGGTGGATATACAGCGCCTCCGGGGGGATATAGTTCTGGCAAAGCAATTGGAATTGGGGTTGCCGCCGCGGCTGGCGCTGCCGTTGGCATTGTCCTTCTTGTCCGACACCATCATCAATCCGCAGAGAAAATGCAGACCTACGTCACCGGCTGCACTCAGTCCGTTGAGGACGGAATCAATCTAACGAACGAGAAGGACAACCAAACCTACTCGATGATGTCCGGTAGCAACTCTCTTAAGGCAGGCGAGCGAATGACCCTTAAGGGGGTTGTAGTGGCGACTGACGGACCTGGAAATCCAAAGTTTCAAATACAAAGCTTGATCAAGGACTACGGGACTTGCGGGACAGCTTCGGCATCTGGACTGGGCGTCTCCGAGCTCAAGATCCCTAAACTGAACTATTAATTTCCGGCGGACTAACGCAGACCGCAAGACAATCTTGAGCGTTGCCAGCGGCAGGCTTCCTCGTTCTCGTCATCAAATTCCCTGGCTCAACGCGGGAGGCCGATGCGGCGCAAAAGGTCTTGAAAGCGCGGGTCGGAGCGGAGGGGATCGAAGCCAGGACGCAGGAGGACACCTGGATTAAATCGTTCTTCAAAGCCTTTTTCGAGCCAATTCATGGCTTGGTCCGTATCACCGAGAGCTGCATAGATCACAGCAATCTCCGAACCATGTGAGTAAATAGAGTTTGATCGCTTCTTCAAAGCACTCAATAGCTTTATTGCTTCGCTCCTCTTGCCGGATGCGGCGTAAGCGCGACCAAGATTAGCCATGACCGTCGGGCTTTCTCCGGAAAGCTGCGCCGCTTCTTGTAGTTCTGCGAGCGCTTCGTCGTTCATGTGTTTCTGGAGGTAGGCCTGCGCGAGTTGATTGTGCGCGAGAGCAAAATTAGGATCCATTTCAATCGTTTTGCGGCTCTGTCGTATCGATTCCTCGTAAGAATGCGCAAGCACAAGAAGTTCCGCCAAATCGGCGTTGATGATGAGAGATAGCGGATCCAGGCTTTCCGCTTTTCTCATTTCCGCGATCGCATCATCATACTGGCCCAAAAGACTCAAGTGCCAAGCGTACCAGTGATGCGCGGTGGCGTAGCCTCGATTCAGTTCCATGGCACGCCGGAATTCCTTTCCTGCAGACTCGAAATCCCAGTCGAAACCGTCCAAGCAGAATGCAAGCGAGTTGTGGGCTTCGCCGAGCGCGCTATCCAATTCCAGAGCTTTGGTGGCGGCGGCCTTGGCTTTTGGGAGTGCCTCCTTGGGGGTCATCACCGCATACTGCCAGTCTCCCAACAAAGAATAAGTGTCGGCTAAACCAGAATAAGCTTGGGCATATTTCGGGTCCTCGTCGATAGCCTGATTAAAATAAGCCAGAGCGACTTTCAAACCATCTGCCGTTCGTTTGTTCCAGAAGTAGCGCCCTTTGAGAAAGGACTCATAAGCTTGCGGATTAACAACCTTGACGTTTTTCAGGGCGGCTTGTTCTTGTGGATTCAGGTTGATCCGAATCTGATCTGCGATGGCTCGTGCCACCTGGTTCTGGAGTGCAAGAGTATCCCGCAATTCACCCTGATAGCTCTGGGACCATAAGTGCTTGTCCGTGGAGGCTTCGATCAACTGCGCCGTGATGCGCACCTGGTCGCCGGAGCGGAGCACGGTGCCTTCGACCACCGCGTCCACATTTAGTTCGCGAGCAATCTGCGGCAGAGGCTTGCGCGCACGCTTGTAGGCCATCACGGAAGTCCGCGAGATCACACGCAACGCGCTGATCTGTCCGAGATCCGAAATCAACTCGTCGGTCATTCCATCAGCGAAGTAATCCTGAGACGCATCGCTCGAGAGGCTTTCGAGCGGGAGGACGGCCAAGGAGCGAATGACAAGTGACGGGCGTTTCCAGGAATGAAGGTTCCATCCGGCAAGAGAAGCCACCAGTAGAAGGAGCACCAAGGCTGGTGCCTTCCACGCAAACGACGAAAAAAGATGTTTGAGCATTGCGGGTTTGCCAGCAAGGTCCAGACGATCACGAGCTTCTGCCACGGGATGAGGCTCAGTTGCTAGGTCCTGGCTGCGAACAGGGGCTGAATCGGCAACTTTGACCTCCGCGAGGAAGCGGTATCCACGACGAGCAACGGTTTCCACAAAGCGGGGACTGTCGGCGGAGTCGCTGAGGGCCTCACGGATTTTGTTAATCGCTTTGTTGAGCCCGTGGTCGAAATCCACAAAAGTGTCTGCGGGCCAGAGTTTTTTCTGAAGCTCCTCACGAGTTAGGACCTCGCCCGGGTGCTCAAGCAGCATCGCCAGGACTTGGAAGGGCTGTTCCTGCAGCCGGACCCGTAGGCCGTGCTTGCGCAATTCGCCGGCGCGAGGATCCAGCTCGAAAACCCCAAAACGAAGCCGCACGCGGAGGTGAATGTCCTCTTCCATGGAAAGGTGAGTGCCCAGCGAAATTGAGTGTACCAGAGTTCACGGGAATTCGAGGCGGGGACGTGTTCCCGTAAGTCTTTTATAGAGTGGAGCATACCAAGGGACCACCATTCCAGCAGGAAAGAACCGCCTGCGCGGCTTGGCCTTTCCTCGCGCGACCGGGCGAGGAGGATAAGCCAAGGCCATTTCTTCGATCTCGGTCAAACGTCGAATCAGGCGGGCAATGCTGATGTCGATGCCTTTCTGACCGAGTTGACGC
>Ga0209474_10000692_pt1 | contig 35770 bp, 33 predicted proteins | sample GraSoiAngelo_145_FD_185902 | JGI IMG/M metagenome (GOLD analysis project Ga0209474, IMG submission 185902) | Grasslands soil microbial communities from the Angelo Coastal Reserve, California, USA - 14_1009_05_20cm (SPAdes) (version 2) | ecosystem: Environmental > Terrestrial > Soil > Grasslands...
CGATGCCTCGCGCGTCTATTACGTCGGCCAGTCCCTGGGCGCGACCGTCGGAATCATGGCGGTCGCACTCGATCGAGGCATCCGCGCATCGGTTCTCAACGTCATGAACGGTCTCCAGTACGAGGAATTCCGCCTCGGGATCGTCTTCCGGCCGCAGCTCGGGGTCGGCCTCGCGAACCGGATTCCGCGGCTCTTCAACAATCCGTCCGCCAGTTGCCCGGGCAATGGATGCGCGGCGTTCGACGAGAATCTGCCCTTCCGCGACCAGCCGCCCCTGACCAATGACGTCGCGGGAGCGATGGGAATCCAGGAGCTGCTCGATCGCGGAGAGTGGGTCAGCATGCAAGCTGCTCCGATCGCCTTCGCGCCGCACCTGCGAAAGGAGGCGCGACCCGACGTACCCGCGAGGCCCGTCCTCATCCAGATCGCCAAGGGAGATCAGACGGCGCCAAACACTTCCACGTCGGCGCTCTTGCGAGCCGGCGACCTCCTCGACCGCACCACGTTGTTCAGGAACGATCTGGCTTTCGCAGCCCCGCCGTGCAGCGGGGGCGCGGGAAAGCCCTGCGTGGACAAGGATCCGCACCGGTTCCTCACCCGCACCGATGCTTCCCGGACGGCTCCCAACTTCGCCATCGCGCTGCAGGCGCAGGAGCAGGTTGCGACCTTCTTCGCCTCGGACGGATCGACCATCGTCGACCCCGACGGCGCCGGCGGTCCGCTCTTCGAAGTGCCGATTCGAGGTCAGCTTCCGGAGGAGCTCGGCTACATCCCTTGAGCGTGACGGTGCCCTACGGGCCGCCGGCGCCCAGGAACCCTGCGCGGGGTGCGTTGCATGCTCTGACGCGCCCCATTGCACGCCGGGGCGCGATCCTTCACAAAGTATTTCGTGGTCCACCTCTTCGCCTGTCTTCTCTCCCTCGCCCCCCTCGACCGCGTCCACTCCCGCGGCGAGCTGACCTGGGCCGGCGACCTCCAGGGCGGCGAGCCCTTCGTCTACCGTGACCCCCGCGACCCCTCCAGGCTCGAGGGCTTCGAGGTCCTCATCGCCGAGGGCCTCGCGAAGAGCCTTGGCGTCCGCCAGCGCTTCGTGCAGAACGACTGGAGCAACCTCATCCCTTCTCTAGTGCGTGGCGATTTCGACATCGCCATGAACGGGATCGAGGACACCGAAGCGGTCCGCGCCCAGGCCCTCGTGACCCGCCCCTACTTCACCTTCAGCGAGCAGCTCGTCGTGCGAAAGGGCGCGCCCTTCCGGACGCTCGCAGACCTGTCCGGCCACCGCGTCGGAACGCTGGCGAGCTCGCTGGCGCATTCCATCCTCCGCTCGCGCCCGGGGATGGAGTTGGTCCTCTACGGAGGGCAAGAGGAGCCGTACCGCGACCTCCAGCTCGGCCGCACCGACGCGGTGCTGCTCGATTCGGTAATCGCCGCCCGGTATGGGCTCACCAAGCCCGATCTCGCCCTTGCCGATCCCGACGTCGCCCGCGGCTCGTACGTCATCGCGGTGCGCAAGGACGAGGCCGACCTGCGCGATGCCCTCGACCGGGCGCTGACGCAGCTGGAGTCGAGCGGAGAGCTCTCGCGCATCTTCGCGCGCTACGGCCTGCCCGCCCAGCCCGCGCCGCGAGCGAGCGACGCGCCGGCTTCCACGCCCGAGCCGCAAGCGCGCTTCGACGAGGGACAGCTCGCGCTCTTCCTGCGCGGGGCGATCGTCACCCTGCTCGTCTCGCTCAGCTCGATGGCGCTGGCGGTGCCGCTCGGGCTCGTACTGGCCTTGCTGCGCCTCTATGGAAACCGGCTGGCCCGCGGCGCGGCCCACGGCTACATCGAGGCCTTCCGCGGAACTCCGGTCCTGCTCCAGCTCTACCTGCTCTACTACGGGCTCGCGCCCATCGTGCACCTCTCCGCGCTGAGCGCCGCCATCCTCGGCCTCGGCCTCAACTACGCGGCGTACGAGGCCGAGGTGCACCGCGCGGCAATCGCGGCCATCCCCGCGAGCCAGACCGAGGCAGCCGCCGCGCTGGGGATGAGCCGCCTCCAGGGTCTTCGCCTCGTGCTCCTTCCCCAGGCGCTGCGGACCGCGCTTCCGGCCATGACCAACGACCTCATCTCGCTCCTCAAGGACAGCTCGCTCGTCTCGGTCATCACGGTGGTGGAATTGACCAAGCAGATGACGATCACCGCGGTGGACGTGCGCTCGTGGGCCCTGCCCGGAATCACCTGCGCCGCACTCTACTTCGCCATGAGCTACCCCCTCGCGCGAGTCGCAGCGCGCCTCGAGGCGAAACTCTTCCAGACGGAATCGCTCGAGCTGCAAGGAGCGCCGGCGTGAGCGACGCGATCATCCGCGTCGAAAGCCTGCGCAAGTTCCACGGCAAGCGGGAGATCCTGCGCGGCATCGACGCCGAGGTGCGCCGGGGAGAGACCATCGCCATCGTCGGACCGTCGGGCGGCGGCAAGAGCACCTTCTTGCGCTGCCTCAACGGGCTCACCTCCTTCGACTCCGGGACGGTCTCGATCGCCGGCATGCGGCTCGAGGCCGCAACGCCTCCCGACGCCCCGTCGCTCCGCGCGCTGCGAGCGCGGGTGGGGATGGTCTTCCAGGGCTTCCACCTCTTTCCGCACCTGACCGCGCTGGAGAACATCTGCCTCGCGCCGCGGCATGTGCGGCACGAGTCGCCGGAAACCTTCCAGGCGCGGGGCAGAGCCCTGCTGGCGCGCGTCGGCCTCGCCGGCCGGGAACGAGCGCGCCCGATGTCGCTCTCCGGCGGCGAGCAGCAGCGCGTCGCCATCGCCCGGGCGCTGGCGATGGAGCCCGAGGTCCTCCTCCTCGACGAGCCGACCAGCGCGCTCGACCCGCAGATGCGCGGCGAGGTGCTGGCCGTCCTGCGCGACCTCGCCCGCGGCAACAGCACCATGCTGGTCGTCACCCACGAGATGGGATTCGCCCGCGCGGTCGCTTCGCGCATCTGGGTGTTCGACGACGGGCGCCTGGTCGAGGACGGACCGCCAGCGGAGGTGTGCGAGCGCCCCCGCAGCGAGCGTGCGCGCGCGTTCTTCGCGGCGGGCTGAGAACTTCAAGCCGCCCGCGAAGGCTTGGAACCGTCCTCTTGGCCCGACCGCTTCCGGAAGGCGCGGATCGCCCAGACCTTCCACAGCGCCTCGAGCACGATGGCGCGGCTCATCTTGCTCCGGCCCACCCGCCGGTCGGCGAAGGTGATGGGCACTTCCACCACCCGGAACCCGCGCCGGATCGCACGATAGGTCAGCTCGATCTGGAAGGCGTAGCCGGTGGAGGTGACGGTCGAGAGATCGATTCCCTCGAGCACCTCGCGCCGGAAGCACTTGAAGCCTCCGGTCAGGTCCTTGACCGACACGCCGAGGACGGTGCGGGCGTAGAGGCTGCCGGCGCGGCTCAAGAGCCGCCTCCCGAGGCCCCAGTGCACGGTGCCGCCGCCCCGGACGTAGCGGCTGCCGAGCACGAGATCCGCCTCGCGAGAAGCGGCGAGGAGCGAAGGCAGCGCCGCCGGATCGTGCGAGCAGTCGGCGTCCATCTCCAGCACCCGCCCATACCCCTCCGAAAGGGCGTGCGCGAAGCCCGCCAGATAGGCCCGCCCGAGACCGTCCTTGTGGGGCCGATGCAAGACCTTCACGCGGGAGTCGCGGCGCGCGAGCGCGTCGGCGACTTCCCCGGTGCCGTCCGGGGAAGAGTCGTCGACGATGAGGATGTCCACCTCCGGCGACGCGGCGAGGATCTCCGGAACGATCTTCGGCACGTTGTCGTGCTCGTTGTAGGTCGGCATCACGATCAGCGCGCGGCCCACGTTCACCCTGCCTTCCCGAGGACCCTGGCGATCTCCTCGGCGGCGCGCCGGGCGGCTCCAAGCGACCCCGAAGGAGCCAGCTCGTCGCGGACCGCGCGGAGGCCCTCGATCTGCCGCGAGCGCTCGGCGCTTCTCGAATCGAGGAGCGGCGCCGCGCTCTCGGCGATCCGCTCAGGCGTGCAGCGCGACTGTAGCAGCTCCGGCATCACGGCGCGGCCAGCGAGGAGGTTCGGCAGCGCCAGGTGCTTCACGCGAACGAGCAACCTACCGAGGAGCCAGTTGATCCAGCTGGTCCGGTAGACGACCACCGCCGGCGCTCCAGCGAGCGCGGCCTCGAGCGTCGCCGTACCGGAGGTGACGATGGCGGCGTCGCAGGCGCGAAGGACGTCGAAAGCGCGCCCGGCGACGAAGACCGCATCCCGCGGCGCGACGGCCGCGAGCTCCTCGCGCGAGATCGTCGGAGCGACGGGAACCACGAGCTGCAGCCCCTCGACTTGTCCCCGCAGTACCGTCGCCGCCTCGACCATCCGGGGAAAGATGCGCTCGATCTCGCCGCGGCGCGACCCCGGCAAGAGAGCTAGCACGGGGCGGCCTTCGTCGAGCCCCAGCGTCCGTCGCAAGTCCTCCCGGGCGGGCGCGGCTGCGGTCGACCGGACCGCGTCGGCAACCGGGTTCCCCACGTAGGTGGCGTTCACCCCAGAACGCTCGTAGAACGCCGCTTCGAAGGGGAGGATGACGAGCATGCGCAGGACGTCGCGCGCGATCTGCCGGATCCGGTAACGCCGCCATGCCCAGACGCTCGGCCCGATGAAGTAGACGACCGGGATTCCCAGTGGGCGGAGCCGCTTCGCCAGGCGGAGGTTGAAATCGGGGCTGTCGATGAGGAGCGCGGCGCGCGGGGTGCGCTCCGCTGCGACGCGGCGAAGCATGCCGAGCGAGCGCCAGAGGCGCGGGATGGCCGGGATGACGTCGACCACACCCATCACGGAAAGGTCCTCGGCCCGCACGAGCGTTTCGCATCCTTCCTCGCGCAAACGCGGTCCGCCAGCGCCGAACGCGCTCAGGTCGGGAACCAGGGAGCGAAGCTCGCGCAGCACGGAAGCGCCGTGGGCGTCCGCGCTCGCTTCGATGGCAACGACGAGCAGCCCGGTCATGCACCGGGCCCGAAGCCCTCGACGGCGATTCCGGCCCGGTCCGCGGCTGCGAGAAGCTCCTCGCGGTCGAGGAGGAGGGTCTTGCCCGCCTCGACGACGAGCGCGGAACAGCGTGCCGCTTCCATCGCGGTCAAGGTCTGGGGTCCCACCGCGGGAACGTCGAAGCGCAGATCCTGTTGCGGCTTGGAGGTCTTCACCACCACGGCGCCTTCACGCGCGAGCGAGCCAGCCCGGGCGATACACGCATCGGTACCCTCGATCGCCTCGACGGCAACGACCACGCCGCGCCGGACCACCACCGTCTGCCCCACATCGCAGGCGCCGAGGGCGCGCGCTACCCCGATGCCCACCTCCGCGTCGGCGCGCTGCTCGGCGCTCAGCTTGCGCGACCCCACCGGCCCCGCGGGAGCTATTAGATCTGGCACGTAGGGCAGCGGGGACACCACCCGCAGGCCTTCCTGCTCGAGCGCTGCCGCCACGGCGCGGAGCGCAGCATCGTCTCCGAGCGAGCGCAGCTTGGAGAACGCTTTCACGGCCATCCAGTCGAGCCGCAGATCGAAGAGCCGCAGCTTGCGAATGCCGCCGCACAAGACCACTTCGCCGCAGCCCCCGTCTCGCAGGGCGCGCGCGATGGCCCCGAGCTGGCCGAGCTTCACCCAGCGCAGCGCGGAGACGTGCCGTTCCAGCTCGGGATCGGTCTCGCCTTCGTGGGCCGCGGCCACCACTTGTCTTCCCGAGCGCGCTACCGCCTGGGCGAAGAGCAGCGGAAAGCGACCCGAGCCGGCGACGAGGCCGATCGGCTGCATCAGCGCGCGATGCCCCTCTGCGTGCCTTCCAGGAAAGAGACGAAGTGGTCGATCTCGGGGTGCCCTTGGAACTCGGCGCGCACCTGGGCGATGGCCTCCCGGAGCCCCATCTTGGAGCGGAAGACGAGCTTGTAGACCGCTTTCACGCGGGAGATGGCGTGCTCGTCGAAGTGCGCGCGGGAGAGGCCGACGGTGTTGATACCCACCACTTCGGCGCGGTTGCCGTGCACCGTGCAATAGGGCGGCACGTCCTGGGTGACCATCGCCCCGCCGGAGATGAAGGCCAGCCGCCCGACGCGGGTGAACTGGTGCACGCCGGAGAGCCCGCCGAAGATGACGCGGTCCTCGACCACCACGTGTCCGCCGAGGGCGGTGCTATTGGCGAGGACGCAGTTGTCGCCGAGCTGCACGTCGTGGGCGACGTGGCTGTTCGCCATCATCAGGCAGCGATTCCCAATCCGCGTCACCCCGCCGCCCGCCGCCGTGCCGAGGTGGACGGTGATGAATTCCCGGAACTGATTGCCATCGCCGATGACGATCTTGGTGGGCTCTCCCGCGTACTTGAGATCCTGCGGGATGGCGCCAATGGCGGCGAGCTGGAAGACCACGTTGTCCGCCCCCATCGTCGTGTCGCCTTCGATGACGGCGTGCGGCCCTACCCGCGTGCGCGGCCCGATCTTCACCTTGGGCCCGATCACCGCGTACGGCCCTATCTCGACCGAGGAATCGAGCTCGGCGTGCCGATCGACGACGGCGGTCGGATGGATCACGGCGTCCCCTTCCGGTCGGCGATGCTCGCCATCATCTCCGCCTCGCTCGCCAGCTGGCCGTCCACCTTCGCCTCGCCGGTGAGGCGCCAGATGGGTCCCTTCTGCCGCTCGACGCGCACGTGCAGGTCGAGGCGGTCGCCGGGAATCACGACGCGGCGGAACTTCACCTTGTCGAACGCCATTAGATAAATGACCTGCTTCTTCGGATCGAACGGCCGGCTCTCGTGCGCGAGCAGCCCTCCCGCCTGGGCCATCGCCTCGAGCTGAAGGACTCCGGGCATCACCGGCATGCCGGGAAAGTGGCCGAGGAAGAACTCCTCGTTCACGGTCACGTTCTTGTAGGCGTGGATCCGCTCGCCCTTGACCAGCTCCACCACGCGGTCGACGAGGAGAAAGGGATACCGGTGCGGCAGCGCGGCGAGGATCTTCGCGATGTCGAGCGGTACGTCCAAGAAGGACCTCCTCGAAAGCGGGCGCGGCCGAACCTATTTGCGACGGGCGATCTCCTCAAGTTCCTTCACCCGCTCCTCGAGCTTGCGAACCTGCCGGAGCAACTCGGGTACCTTCGGCAGCGACACCGACATGCGTAGCCACTCGCGGTGCGGCATGGCGGGATAACCGCTGTACGTCTCACCATCGGGTATGTCGTGCGCGACCCCCGATTGCGCGCCAACGCGAGCGCCGTCGCCGATGCGTAGATGGCCAACGATGCCTGCCTGCCCGGCGAGAATGGCGCCCTTGCCGATCTCGGTGGAACCGGAGATCCCCACCTGTGCGACCACCAGGGAGAGCGCTCCGATACGGACGTTGTGGGCGATCTGGACCAGGTTGTCGACCTTGGTCCCTCGGCCGACGACAGTTTCGCCGAGGGTGGCGCGATCGACGCAGGTGCAGGCGCCGAGCTCCACGTCGTCCTCGATCCGGGCGATCCCTGCCTGCGGCACCTTGCGGTGCATCGGACCGTCGTCGTCCCCCTCGATGTCGAAGGCGAATCCGAATCCGTCCGACCCGACCACCGCGTTGGGTTGCAAGATGACGCGATCGCCGAGCACGCACCGCTCGCGCACCACCGCGCCGCTGTGGAGGATGCAGGAGCTTCCCACCCGCGCCTCGTCGAGGACGCGAGCGCCCGGATGCAAGATGGTCCGCGGGCCGATGCGCGCTCCGCGGCCCACCACGCAGAGCGGTCCGATCGAGGCCGTCGGATCGATCTCCGCGCCGGTGCCGACCGACGCCCCGGGATGGATGCCCGCGAGCGGCCGATCTTCCGGATTGAAGATGGCGCTCGCCTTGGCGAAGGAGACGTACGGCTGCGAAGCGACCAGCTTCGACGCCGCGGCGGGGGCGTGGCCGGCCGCGTCTTCGGCGAGGATCACCGCACAGGCGCGGGTAGCTTGCAGCTCTTTGCGGTAGCGGGGGTTGGCGTAGAACGCGACGTCTTCTGCTCCGGCATCCTCGAGCGGACGGACGGCCCGCACCCGACGGGATCCGTCGCCGCGCACCTCGGCGCCGATGCGCCGCGCCAGCTCGTCGAGGGTGAGCGGCCCTTGCGCCACTACTTCTTTCCGGTCGGCGCCGATTTTGCCGGCGCGGGCGCGTCGTTCTTCTTCGCCGCGGTCTTCGGGGCCTGCCCCTTCTCGCCCGCTCCGAATCGATCGTTGTAGCGGCGCACCACCTCGTTGGTGATGTCGGCGGCCTGCGGAGCGAAGAGCAGCGACGCCTTGTCCATCACGAAAGCGATCGACTCGCGCTCGGCGATCTCGGCCACCACGGTGTTGAGCTTCTGCAGGATGCTCGCCATGGCCTGCTGCTCCTTGCCGGCCAGGTCTTCTTGAAGCTCGCTGGCGCTCTTGCGCGTGTCGACGAGGAGCTTCTGGAACTCCTCCTGCTTCTTCTTCTTCGCGTCGTCGGAGAGCACGGCCTGCTGCTTGTCGTACTCCTGCTGCATCTTCTCCAGATCCTGGCTCTTCTTGTCGATCTGGGCCCGGCGCGTCTCGAACTCGCCCTTCAATCGGTTGCGCGCGGCCTTCCCTTCCTCGGTTTCCTGGATGGCGCGCTGGACGTCGACGTACCCGAACTTCTGTGCCCGGGCCGCGAAGGCCGAGGCGGAGACGGCAAGGAGCGAGGCGGCGAAAAGAGTGCGGCGCATTTGCTGTGATCTCCTGAGGAGAAAAGCTCGCGAAGCTAAGAGGAGTTGCGAGGGTACGTCAAGCGAGTAGGACGCGGTAGGCGGCCCGGCGCGGACATTACCCTTTAGAAGAAGTTCCCGATGGTAAATTCGAAGAGATAGGCGTCGTCCACCGGTCTGCGCGTGAGCGGGAACCCGACCTCGAAGCGCAGGGGACCGAGGGGCGAGAACCAGCGCAGCCCGGTGCCGACGCTGTGGAAGAGCCCGAGAGGCAAGGTGCCGTTGCCGTTGGCGTCCGGGCGCTGGTGGCTCTGGAAGAGGTTTTCGGTCTCCGAGAACGTATTGCCAGCGTCGTAGAAGAGGACTCCCCGGACGCCCGCCGACTCGACGATGGGGAACTCCAGCTCCCAGTTGGTGATGAACTCCTTGTTGCCGCCGACGGGGAAGTCGATCTGACCGGCGTCGGGGTCTCGCGAGGAGGCGATCTTGATGGTCGGCGAGATGCTGCGCAGCGTGTAGCCGCGGAGCGAGTTGATGCCACCGGCGAAGAACTTCTCGCTGATGGCGATGGGCCGGTTCACCGGATCGGTGGAGCGGATGTACCCGAGCGAAGCGTTGAGCTTGAAGACGAGCCCCAGCGGCAACGGGTAGTAGCGGCGCTCGATGAGCCGGTAGCGCTGGAAGAGGTTCTGGCTCCCGAGGAACGACGGCGCGAACTCCGCCGAGGCCGATTCGAGGTGGCCGGCGGTGGGGAAGAGCCGGTTGTCGCGCTTGTCGTAGTTGAAGGAGAACCGCATGCTCGAGGTGCGCCCCGAGGTGAACTGGTTGAGCAGGAGCTGGGAGGTCGCTCCGGAGGCTTCCACGGACACGTGCTCCAACGTGTAGGTGGCGAAGAAGCGGAAGTCCTCCCAGACCTCGTACCCGCCGGTGAGCGCCCCTCCGATGGCGAGGCGGCTGAACCCGGTGAAGAGCAGCTCGCTCCGGTAGAGGTCGACGGAGGCCGTCCAGGGCGAGTCGAGGAAGTAGGGGTCGAGGTAGCTGAGCTGGAAGAGCTGCCGGATACTGGAGATCTGCAGGCCCAGGCTCGCGGTGTGGCCGTAGCCGAAGAGGTTGTTCTGCGAGAGCTGCGCCTGGCCGAAGAAGCTCTCGCCGCCGGTGAAGCCGAAGCCGACCTGGAAGGTGCCGGTGAGCTTCTCCTTGATCGCCACCTCGACGATCATCTTGTCGTCGCTCGATCCGCGGCGGGTGTTGATCTCCACCGAGTCGAAGAAGCCGAGCGCGGTGACGCGCTGCTTGGAGACGCGGATCCCGGTGCCGCTGTAGAGGTCGCCCTCGCGGATCCGCATCTCGCGGCGGATCACCTTGTCGCGGGTCTTGGTGTTGCCCACCACTTCGATCTTCTCGATGGTGACCAGGTTGCCCTTCGAGAAGTTGTAGGTGAGGTCCACCGTCTTGGTGTCGGCGTGCACCTCGGTGTCGGGCGTGACGTTGGCGTAGGCGTAGCCCTTGTCCTTGTAGACGTCGCCCAATACTTGAAGATCGCGCTGCAGCTTGCTGCGGTTGAACCGCTCGCCGGGCTTCACCTCCGCGAGCGAGAGCAGCCTCTCGCGCGGCTCGAGCATGTCGCCGCTCACGTCGACCTTGGTGATGTCGTACGGGTCGCCTTCGTCGATGGGGATGGTGATGAAGATGAAGCGGCGGTCGGGCGAGAGCTCGATGGCCGCCTTGCCGAACTTCACGTACAGGTAGCCGCGGTCGTAGTAGAGGCCTTGCAGGACGTACTCGTCGCGGGTGAAGGCGTCCTCGCGATAGGTCCCGGCGCTGGTGAGGAAGGAGAAGAAGTTCCCCTCCTGCGTGATCATCGCGCTCTTGAGCTGATCGGTCGCGATGGCCTTGTTGCCGACGAAGCGTACTTCCTTCACCGTCACCTTGGCGTGCTCGTTGATGACGAAGACGACGGTGACCTCGTTGTTGGGGAGGACGTCGAGCCGGTTGGTGACCTCGGCGAGGAAGAAGCCCTTCTCGATGTACTTGTCCTGGATCTTCTTCGCCGTCTTGCGGACCCCTTCCTGGTCGAGGATCTGGAACTGCTTGATCTCGAAGGTGTCCTTCAGGTCGTCGCGGGAGAGCTCTTCGTTTCCTTCCAGCTTGATCTCGTGGATGGCGGGCTTCTCGTTGACGAGGACGGTGAGGACGTAGCCCGTCGCCGGCGCCCGTTCGCGCGAGACGTCCAGCTTGACGTCGTTGAAGTAGCCCATCCGCCAGACGGCGAGGACCGCCTGCTTGAGGGAGGGCTTGTCGAACTTGTCGTTCGGCCGGAACGGCAGGACGGCGCGGATGGCGTCGGTCTCCACGCGCCGGTTGCCCTGTACGTTGATGCGGCCGATCGTCCCCGAGTCGGGAACCGGGAGCGCCGCCTCGGCCGGCGTCTCTCCCGCGGGCACCGAAGGGGCATTGCCGAGCGGCGCGGCCTCGGTGGTCGTTTCAGGCCGTCCGGCGGGCGGCGGCGGCGCATTCGGCGACGGAGACTGCGGGGCGGGCGGAGTCGCGGGCTGACCGCCGGGCGCCTTCCCCGGCTGGCCCGCCTGCTGCGGCCCGGTCTGGCCGGACTGCGACCCTTGCGTCTGCGTGGACGGCGACTGAGCAGCGACACCAGCGACTGGCGCGATCGAAAAACACAGGGTCGCGAGCAAGAAGGCCAGGCGCATGCAGAGCGGCGGACCCTACCCGAATCGCCGCGGGCGGACAACGGAAACGCGTCTCCCGCAACAGGGCGGTCAGCTTACGGTCCCCCTCAGGAGGCAAGCAAAGAAATCCTTACCCGGAGGTCGCCCACGGGGGTCGCGAAGATCTTTCCCTTGGTGGGCGAGAAGTCCTGTCCCTCCGGGAAGGTCCAGTCGTAGCGGCGGAGCATCCGGACCGCGAACATCTGCAGCATCAGGGTGGCGAGGGCCTCGCCGGCGCATCGGTGGCCCTCGGTGTGGATCCCGCCACCATGCGGAATCCAGGCCCGCTTCTGTTCGTCGGAGGCATGGAGCCAGCGGTCGGGATTGAAACGCCCGGCATCGGGGTAGGTGTCTTCGTCGACCAGGGTGGCGCCGATGCAACCGACGGCCTGGTGTCCCGCGGGGATGCGGATGCCGTGGAAGTGGCAGTCGCGCTTCACCTTGCCGAAGAAGGTGATGGGCAGGACCGGCGCCACCCGGCGCGACTCCTTGCAGACGCGATCGAGGTACCCGAGCCTGCGGATGGCGGCCAGATCCGGCTCTCCGGCGGGGATTTCGCGCAGGACCTCCTCGCGCGCCCCCCCCATCACCTTCCGGTCGCGACCGAGGCAGCTGGCCAGGAACGAGAGCCCGCCGATGACCGCGGCGTAGGCGCCGAAGAAGTGGAAGGTCTCGATGCGCAGCTCGTCGCGGGAAAGCTTCTCCGCCCCGTCCCGAGCGGCAAAGAGCCGCGAAAGGACGTTCGACGAAGGCCGGTCCGTGTGCTCGTCGAGGGCCCGCTCGATGCGCAGGTGGAGCTGGTCGCGGGCCTCGAGCGCGCGCGAGAACTTCGTTCCCGGCAGCCGGATCGGCAGGGAAAGGAGGCCGTCGGCGAAAGCGCCGAAATCGCTCTCGATCCGGGGATCGTCCTTCGACGGATCGGCTCCGACGAAGAGCGCGGCGGCAATGGCGAAGCCCATCGAGTTGAGCTCCGGCACCCAGGAGAAGGTCCCGAGCTTCGCCCACTTCGTAGCGTAGCGGTCGATCACCTGCGCGAGGATCGGCAGATAGCCCTGCAGCGCTTCGGGCGTGAACGCCTGCATGAGGAGGCGCTTGCGGCGGCGATGCACCTCGCCGTCGAGGAACGGGACCGCTTCCGGGTTGAACAGCTCTTCGACGTGGGGCGGATTCGCGCCCGCTCGCCCTACGTTTCCATCGTCGAGGAGGATCGAGAACGCCTCCGCGCCGACGAAGCAGGCAGTGGGCTTGCCGAAGACGGAAATGCGGAACACCGGACCCAGCTCGTGCGCGCGCTTCTCGAGGAATCCCGCGGGATCGCGGACGAAGGAAAGCGTGTCGCCAACGAGCGGCAGCGAGAATTTCGCGGGCAGCTCGCGTGGGCCTTCCGCGGCAATCGCATGCTCGGCCATGGGATCCCTCCTGACGGTGTACGGACGCGAAACACGGGCGGATTCGGGATATCGTCCCCGATCCCGTCGCCGCTGTCACGCCCGGGCGAACGCCGGACGGGTTTGCGATCAACCCTTGTCAAATTTTTGGTAATCGGAAGCGGCGCCTTTCTGCTTTTTTGCAAGGCCGGATCCCGCGTGTTACCTCGATGCGCCGTGCCCGCCTACGCATTGAATCCGGCAATCGATGGGCAGGAGCCGCGCAAGGCGGGCCCCTTCGTGAAGTGGGCCGGCGGCAAGACGTCGCTCCTCGCCGAATTGCACAAGCACGTTCCCGGGCGGCTGCGCGGCTATCACGAGCCGTTCGTCGGCGGCGGCGCGCTCTTCTTCTCGCTGCGGCCTCGCCGCGCCTTTCTCGCCGACTCCAACGGCGAGCTCATCCACACCTATCAACAGGTGCGCGACCAGGTGTGCGGCGTCCTCGACGCGCTGTCTTTGCACGTCTACGAGCGCTCGCATTTCGAGCGCGTCCGCGCGCTCGACCCCGTGGAGCTTCCCCCCTCCGAGCGGGCGGCGCGGTTCATCTATCTCAACAAGACCTGCTTCAACGGCCTCTGGCGGGTGAACCGCGCGGGCCGCTTCAACGTCCCGTTCGGGCGTTACAAGGCCCCCACCTTCCTCGATCCCGGCGCGCTCATCCGCGCGAGTCAGGCCTTGAAGGGAGCGCAGATCCAGCACGCTCCCTTCGAGCTCTCCTTGCAGAAGGCCCGACCGGGCGATTTCGTCTACCTCGATCCGCCCTACGATCCCGTCTCGGCGACGGCGAGCTTCACCTCCTACACGCAGGATTCCTTCGGCTGGGAAGACCAGGAGCGGCTCGCGGCGGCGTGCGCGGCGCTCAACCGCCGCGGCGTGCGCTTCTTGCTCTCGAACTCGGCGACCGATCGCGTCCGGCGCCTGTACCGCGGCTTCGAGCAGCGTATCGTCCACGCGCCGAGACATGTGAGCTGCAAGGCGGACGGGCGCGGCCGCGTCGACGAGCTGCTCGTCTTCAACGGATGATCGCCCTCGTCGCCCTGCTCTCCGCGGCAGCCGCGCCGCACACCTTCTACGTCCGGGCAGGAGCGCTCTTCGACGGCACCGGCGACGCGATCCGGCAGAACATCGTGCTGCAGATCGAAGGCGACCGCATCCGCGCGGTCGGCGTCCCCATCCCCGCGGGCGCCGAGGTCGTCGATCTGTCCGGCTACACGGTCCTCCCCGGTCTCATCGACGTCCACGTCCACCTCGAGTCGCGGGCCGATCACTTCGAGGACATCTGGACCTTCCGCACTTCCTCGCCGCAAGGCGCGATGGTCGCGGTCGTCCACGCGCGGCGCACGCTCGAGGCCGGCTTCACCACCGTGCGCGACGTGGGATCGGATCCGTTCGTCGCCGTCGATCTCCGCGGGCTCATCGAGGAGGGTTACTTCCCGGGACCACGGGTGGTCGCCTCGGGACCTTGCATCAGCATCACCGGCGGTCACTGCGACCTGAACAACTACCCACCGACGGTTCGTGTCTCGCTCTTCCCCGCCGAGCGTGATTTCGCGGTCGCCGACGGCGTCGATCAAATCCGCCACGTCGTGAGGGCGCACCTGCAGCACGGCGTGGACGTCGTGAAGATCGCTGCGAGCGGCGGGGTGTTCTCTCGCGGCGACACCCCCGGAGCGCCGCAGCTCAGCCTCGAAGAGATGCGCGTCGCCGTCGAGGAGGCGCACAAGGGCGGCCGGAAAGTCGCCGCCCACGCCCACGGAACGCAGAGCATCAAGGACGCGCTCCGCGCCGGCGTCGACTCCATCGAGCACGGCACGCTCATCGACGAGGAAGGGATCCGTCTCTTGAAGGAGCGCGGGGCGTACCTCGTCGGCGACCTCTACAACGACGACTACATCCTCGGGAAAGCCGACGAGCTGCACATCCCCAAGGAGTACGTCGACAAGGAACGCGCCATCGGCCAGCTCCAGCGCGAGAACTGGGGGAAGGCGATCCGCGCCGGCGTCAAGGCGGCGTTCGGCACCGACGCCGGCGTCTACCCGCACGGCGACAACGCGAAGCAGTTCGCCGTCTACGTCCGGTTTGGAATGACACCGGCGCAGGCCATCCGGACCGCGACCTCTGACGCCGCCCTGCTTCTCGGTCGCGAGAAGGACGTGGGAACGCTCCAGCCGGGCCGGTTCGCGGACCTCATCGCCGTGCGCGGCAATCCGCTGCAGGACGTGCGCGTGCTGGAAAACATGACTCTGGTGATGAAGGGCGGAGCGATCGTCAAGGACGCACGCGGAAAATAGCCCGCACTCATTTGCCGGGCGCAAGGAAGTCGCGGCGCAAGCACGAGGCGGCCCCGTACCCGAACTCGTTGCCCAACTCGAAATCGCCGAGCGCGGCAAGCCGGTCGCTGCCCAGCTTTGGCAGCGGCTTCGTGCAGGGCGGCCACCGTTCCGCAAACAGGTGGAAGACGATGTCCCAGCGCTCCTGCGGCGAAAGCCCCTCTTCGAACGAAGGCATCGCCGTCTCGATGCCTCCGTAGGTGAGCCGGTTGAACATCTCGTAGGGGCTCCAGTTGAAGTCGGGGTGGAGGATGTCGGGCGGGGGTGGATCGAATCGCTTTGCGACCTCCGGCGGCGGACCGGTCCCGTCGGCGCCGTGACAAGCGGCGCAGGCCTCCGCGAAAAGGCGCTTGCCGTTCGCCAGATCGGGCTTCTTCTCGGGCGCCCGCCGCACCGGAATGACCTGGAGGATGCGATCCACGATGGCTCTCGTGTCTTCGCCGAGGCGGTAGTCGATGCCGGCGATGCGGCGCCGGATCCCCTTCACCTGCGCGTCGACATCGGCCGCGCGCGGCGTGCCGATGCGAGCGAGGAGCGCAGACGCCTCGTCGAGCAGCGTCGCCAGCTGGGAGAGGCGCCGTTCGACGACCGGCGGGTCCTTCAGCTCCAGCGCCTCGCGGTACTCCTCGGAGACCTGCTGCAGCGCCGCCACCACGCGGTTCCAGGCCGCCTCGTCGCCGGGCGAGAGGGCCGGGGCCTGCGGCGCACCGCGCGAGCACCCGCAGGAAAAGACCAGGGCGGCGGCCAGAAGCGAAGCCGTCCGATTCATGGAGGACGGACCCTACTACGGCCTCGCTGGCGACCGATCAGGGCTGCTTGGCAGTCGGCTGCGGCAGGCCGAGCGCCTCGAGCACCTCGGAAGCCTTCTGCTGGACGGCCTTCTCGTTCTTCGGCCCCATGCGCAAGAGGTGCTTCTCGACCGGGCCGAGCGACTCGAGCTTCGCGTCCTTGTACTTGTAGAGCGCGCCCGCTTCGGTCACCTCGACGGGGCCGTCCACGACGGGCGCGCGGATGAGACGGCCGAGCGATCGCCGGGCAAGCTCGTCGACGCTCTGATTCGGATACCCGAGCGAATGGTAGGCGGTGGTGAGGAGCGGCTTGAGGGTCCGCACGGCGGAGGCGAATTTCTTCGCGTCCACGGAGGTGACGAGATTTCCGAACCAGTCGTAGCGGGCGTAGCTCCTGGGATCGATCTTCCCGCCGGAAACGACGAACTTCCCCGGCGAGGGCAGGAAGGAGAGCGGCTCGCGCGGGCTACGATCCTCGGCGAGGCTGTTCCCCACCTGCACCCAGCGCTCCAGCAGATCCTTCTGGCCGAGATAGGGAGCGAGGCCGGGCGAAACGTCGGCCAGTTGACCGCGCACCGTCGTGTCGCGCTGTTCCGCTGGAGGGAGCGGCGCGTCCTGGGGCGCGGCGGGCTCGGTCTTGGCGACGGGAGCGGGCGGTGGCGGTGCCACGGGGGCCGGAGATCGGAGCGCGAAGTAGGCGGCGATGCCGGCGGCGGCGAGCGCCAGGCCGACGAGCAAGAGCGGCGGACTCTTCTTCGGAGTGTTCTCGGCCATGATGGGACGCTCTCTTAACGCTTCGGCGCGCCCGCCGCACCCCCGATCGAGGCAGACCGTTTGACCTCAAACCAAATGACCCGCGAGCAAGGCGGTAGCCCACAAAAAAGATCGGCGGCCCTGGAAGGCGGCGAGCCTACGCCTCGATGACCAGCCCTTCCTGCAACCTCAATCGGCGCGGCATCCGCTCCGCGAGCCGCGGATTGTGCGTCACCACGATGGCGGCGATGCCGAGGCGCTGGTTCAGGTCGACGAGAAGCTGGTGGATGCCCTCGCCGGTCGCCTCGTCGAGATTCCCGGTCGGCTCGTCGGCAAGCAACAGGCGCGGCTTCAGGACCAGCGCCCTCGCCAGCGCCACCCGCTGCTGCTCGCCGCCGGAAAGCTCTCCCGGCTTGTGCTCCACGCGGTGGGAGAGGCCGACCGTCTCCAGCATCTGCCGGGCCACCTGCTCCGCTTCGGGACGCGGCATCCGGCCGATGAGCGCGGGCATGGCCGTGTTCTCCAGCGCGGTGAACTCCGGCAGCAGGTAATGGAACTGGAAGACGAAGCCGATGTTCCGGTTGCGGAACCGCGCGAGCGGTTCCTCCCCCATCGCGAACGCGTCCTGCCCGTCGTAGAGGACCTGCCCCGCGGTGGGCGGGTCGAGCGTACCGACCACGTGGAGGAAGGTGCTCTTCCCTACCCCGCTCGGACCGACGAGCGAGGCCATCTCGCCGGGCCCGAGCGCGAAGGAGGCGCCCCGCAAGACGTGGATCTCCTTCTCGCCCAGCCAGTACGACTTGTGCAGGCCGCGCGCCTCCAGGAGCGGCGCCTCGATGCGAGGCGACTCGCGGACGGGCGCGGCCTCCACCTCGCCCATCAATCCTCCCGCAGCCCGTCGACGGGAGAGAGCCTGCTCGCCTTGGTCGCCGGATACAGCGTCGCGAGATAGCTGAGCGCCACGGCGATGAACGCCACCATCACGAACTGGCCCGAGTCGACGTTCACCGGCAGGTTGCTGATGTAATAGACGTCCGGATCGAGCTGCAGCCCGAAGCGCTCGATGAAGCTGCAGGAGGCGAGTCCGAGCAAGAGGCCCATGGCGGTGCCTATGGCGCCGATCACCAGCCCCTCCAGCACGAAGATCTTCATCACGCTCGAGTCCCTCGCTCCCATCGACTTGAGGATGGAGATCTCCTTGGTCTTCTCCAGGACCAGCATGATGAGCGTGGAGAGGATGTTGAAGCAGGCCACGAGCACGATGAAGGTGAGGATGATGGCCATCGCCAGCTTCTCCAGCTTCAGCGCGGAGAAGAGGTTGCGGTTCAATTCCGCCCAGTCCTTGGCGCGATAGGGGAACCCGCCCAGCGCGGCCACCACCCGGCGCCCCTCGGCGCGGGCGGCGTCCACGTCCTTGAACTTCAGCTCGAGGCCGGTGATCGACTCGCCCATGCGGAAGAACTTCTGCGCTTCCGGAATGCCGATATAGGCGAACTTCGAATCGTACTCGTACATCCCGGAGTAGAGGATGCAGGCGACGCGGAAGCTCTTGCTCCGCGGGATGGGGCCGGTCGGACCCATGTCGCCGAGCGGCGTGATCACCTGGATGACGTCGCCGACCCAAGCGCGGAGCGCGTGGGACATCTCCTTGCCGACGCAGATCCCGGGCATCTTCTGCAGGGTCTCCGGCGGAATCCCCTTGGCCAATTCGTCGGGGTGCGCCTCCTTGCGCTCGAAGGTGTCCTGCAAATACTGATCGTCGCCGAGGAGCCGCGCCTTGTCGCGGGGCTTGGCGGTCTCGCGGACCGGGATCTGCGTCGGATCGGAGATCCACGACAGCTCGCCCGCGATGACCTGGCGGGGAAGCTCGTTCACGCTGCCCGCTGTTTCGGGATCGATGCCTTTGAGCTCGGCTCCGGTCGGCGTCTGCCCCTGCGAGAGGATCACCTCGTTGAGGATGAACGGGCTCGCGCCGGCGACGCCCGGGACCGAAACGACTTTCGGCATCACCGACTTCCACTCGCTGAAGTCGCTCGAGTACTTGAGGAGGAGCGCGTGGGCGTTGGTGCCGAGGATCTTCTTCTTGAGGTCCGCCTCGAATCCGCTCATCACCGAGAGGACCACGGTGAGCGCCCAGACCCCGACGGAGACGCCGGCGATGGAGATGGCGGTCATCACCACCGTGGCAGGACGCTTGCGGCGCTGGCCCGGCTGCAAATGCGCGAGCTGGGCACGGGCCTGCAACCAACGTCCGGCGAGGAAGAGGGCCGCCACAACCGCCGCAGCGGAGAGGATGACGGCGGCCGCGTCGCCGCGGACCGAGGACAGGCTGGTGGGAGCGGCCGCGCCGAGCGCGCGTGAACGGACCGTCTCGTCGTAGGCGCGGGCGAAGACTCCCGCGGCAAAGAGGAGCCCGGGCGGCACCAGCCCGAGGCCGACGAGCATCGCCGCCGTCCGCCGATTGAGGCGCAGGTGGGTGCGGGCGATTCCCGCCTCGAATGCGAAGCGCAGATCGGGCGTCTCCGCCGCGCCCAGCAGGACCCCGAACGAGGCGCCCCAGAGACCGAGGAGCAGCGCTCCCACGCCGGTGAGGCCCGACCAGATGACGAGCTCGCGCGTGTCCGCGAAGAACTTGTCGTAGGAGAACGACGGAGGCTTCATCCGGTGCAGCACCGCGAAGGCGATGACCGCGAGGATCCCGGCGGAGACGAGCAGCTCGCGGCGGGCGAAGCCGCCGGCGAGGAAGCTGACGAGAAAGCCGATGAGGAGGAACGCGACCGCCTCGGCGCCGAAGGAGACGAAGAGGAGCGCGTCGGGAGAGAGCAGGCTCTTCGAGGAGAGGATGTGCCTGAGCGCGAGCTGTCCGGCGAACGCGCTCACTTGCAACCAGAGCGCGACGCCCGCTGCGCGCCAGACGAAGCGCTTCATGTCCCTTCCGCCTCCGGCCGGAGCAGGGGGAAGAGGACGACGTCGCGGATTCCGGGAGAGTCGGTGAACAGCATCACCAGGCGATCGATGCCGATGCCCTCTCCGGCCGTGGGCGGCATCCCGTGCTCGAGCGCGCGCACGAAGTCGCGGTCGTACGGCATCGCCTCTTCGTTGCCGCGCTTCGCGGCCTCGACCTGGGCGCGGAAGCGCGCTTCCTGATCGCGCGGGTCGTTCAGCTCGGTGAAGGCGTTGGCGATCTCGAAGCCTCCGGCGAAGGCCTCGAAGCGGTCGACGAGCCGCGGCTCCCCGTCCCTCTTGCGGGCGAGGGGGGAGATCTCGATGGGGAAGTCCACCACGAACGAGGGCCGGTCGCGCGGCAGCATCGGTTCAGAGAACGTCTCGAAAGCCCAGGCGATCTGTTCTCCGAGAGACTCTGCCTTGCCGAGCTTGAAGAGGGCTTCCTTGTCGCTGGTCCGCGCGCCGAAGTCGTTTCGCGTCAGCTTTCCCAGCTGATCGAGCTTCTCCTTGTCGGAGGAGCCCTCGATGCCGTAGAGCCTCGCTACTTCGCCCAGCATCGAGATGCGCGGCCACGGGGCGCGATAGTCGATGACCGTCCCCTGGTACGGGGCCTCGGAGCTCCCCGTCACCTCCAGGCAGAGCCGGGAGATCATCTCCTCCGTCAGCTTCATGAGATCCTGGTACGTCGCGTACGCCTGGTAGAACTCGATGCTGGTGAACTCGGGGCAGTGGGTGCGGTCGATCCCCTCGTTGCGGAAGATGCGCCCGATCTCGTAGACGCGATCGAGCCCGCCGACCACCAGGCGCTTGAGGTGCAGCTCGGTGGCGATGCGCAGCTTGAGCGAGATGTCGAGCGCGTTGTGGTGCGTCTGGAAGGTGCGCGCCGCCGCGCCGCCCGCTTGCTCCGGCGTGTGGAGGATGGGCGTCTCCACCTCGATGAACTCGCGCTCGTCGAGGAAGCGGCGCATCCCGGTGATGAGCTTCGTCCTGCGGCGGAAGGTCTCGCGCACTTCGGGATTGGCGGCGAGATCGACGTAGCGCTGGCGGTAGCGGGTCTCGACGTCGCTCAGACCGTGCCACTTCTCCGGCAGCGGCCGCAGCGCCTTGGTGACGAGCTGGAAACCGCCTTCGCCCGCCTCGATGGACAACTCCCCGGTACGGGTCCGCATGGCGCGGCCCTTCACCCAGGCGATGTCGCCGAGGTCGAGCAGCTTCAAGGTCTCGTAGGCCGGTTCGCCAACTTTGTCCTTCTTCACGAAGGCCTGCAGATCGCCATCGCGGTCGCGCAGGGAAAGGAAGGTCGCCTTGCCCATGGTGCGGATGGCCATCACCCGGCCAGCGATGGCGTAAGGACCGGTCGCCTCGGCTTCCAGGGCCTTGGCATCGTCGGAGGCATGCACCTCGCGGACGTGGCCGGTCGTGGTGGTGACGTGGACGCCGGCCGGATAGGGATCGAGGCTGCGCTCGCGCAGCTGCGCGGCCTTCCCTTCACGCAGGCGGATCTGATCCTCGATCGAGCTGGTCGCCTGGGCCGGCTTTTCTTCCGACATGGGAGCGGGCTTTCTATCGCCCGTCCTCGCCCGTGTCACGAGCGAAGGCGGGCTGGACGGCGACCCAGAAGGCGATGGGAGCCGCGGCGACGAGGCCGCAGCCGGCCATGAGCGCCCTCGGCGAGATGCCGCGATCGAGGAGGAACCCGACGAGGAAGGTGCTCGCGGACATGGCGAGGGTCATCCCGCCCATGTTGGTCGCCGCCACGCGGCCGCGCACCGGGTCGGGCACGATCTGCTGCAAGAGGGCGGCGCCGTAGGTCCACAGGATCGACCCGCCCGCGTTGGCTACCGCGAGGAACCCTGCGGCGACGAAGAGGCCCGGCGAAACCGCGAAGCCGAGATAGCAGACGAGGATGGCGCAGAACGCCCAGAGGATCCCGCGGCGGAGCGCGCGCTGGTCGTGCCCCACCAGCCGGAAGGCGACGAAGGGGCCGAAGAAGCTGCCGACGCCCCGCGCCGTCCACAGGATGGCGATGCCCGATCCCGAGGTGCGCGCGAAGACCTGCTCGCCGAAGAAGGCGAGGAGCACGAGTACGCCGCCGAGCGTGAATCCGAACGACGAGATGGTCGCGATGAGGGCGCGCACGCGAGGGTGACCCGCCACGTACCGGGCACCTTCGCGCAGATCGGGGAGGCCGAGCAGATTGACGAAGCCGGACGAGGCGGGTTCGCTCGCCTCGCGCCCGGCAGCGAGAAGCTCGCGCCCCGGAGGCTCGTCGCGTTTCGGGCGCCCGGCGGGAAGGCCTCGCAAGAGGAGCGCCGAGGCCACGAACGAGGCGGCATCGCACAGGAAGGCCGCGTCGCGACCGACCAGCGCGAGGATGACGCCCCCCGCCGCCGAGCCGACCGCGACGGCGACGCTCCACAGCGAGTTCTCCAGCGCGCTGGCGAAGACCAGTTCGTCGCGAGAGACGAGATTCGGCACGGTCGCGGCCTGCGCCGGCTCGAAGAAGGCCGAAGCGATCGCATGCGCCGTCATGACCAGGTAGACGATCCAGACCTGATCGGGAGAGCGCACGAAAAGCAGGCAGAGGACGAGGGCCGCGCGCAGCACATCGCAGGTGACGAGGATGGCCCGCCGCGAGATCCGGTCGGCGAGCACGCCAGCTGGCGGCCCCAGCAGGAAGAAAGGAACGAAGCGGGTCAGGTACACGAGCGCGACCGCTTCGCCCTTCCCGGTCAGGTCGAGGAGCAGGGAAAGCAGCGCGACCACGTTGAGCCAGTCGCCCACTTGCGAGACCGCATTTGCGGCGTAGAGGCGGCGAAATCCGGCGTTGCGCCTCACTACACCTACCAGGCGCGACAATGTCGGGGCGGCGTCCACGGAAGGGCGCGCTGGCATACCCGAGTGCCGTCAGTGACGCAAAACACTGTCGGAACGGGCGGACGTGCGCTACTGCTTTGCGGGTGAGCAAGCCCATCCGCAAAGCAGCCGTGCCGATCGCCGCCGCGGTCATTCTTGTCGTTTGCGCCGGCCTCTTGGCATTCTTCGCGTCGCTCCCCTCCGTGGAGCCGCTCCGCAAGACGAACCCCTCTTCGACCGCGATGATGGACACGCGCGCCGAGGAAGCGAAAGCGCACCACCATCCGGTGAAGCGGGTGTGGAAGTGGGTGCCGCTATCCCGCATCTCTCCCTGGTTGCAGAAGGCGGTGGTGAACAGCGAGGACGCCCGCTTCTTCGACCACGACGGCATCGACATGGTGGAGACCGAGGTCGCGCTGGAGAAGGCGGCGGAGCAGCACAAGCTGGGCAGGGGCGCCTCGACCATCTCCCAGCAGCTGGCGAAGAACCTGTGGCTCGGCGAGCAGCGCTCGCTGTGGCGCAAGCTTCGCGAGGCAGTGATGGCGCGGAAACTCGAGACCCTCGGCAAGGACAGGATCCTCGAGCTGTATCTCAACGTCGCCGAGTGGGGCGACGGGATCTACGGCGCCGAGGCGGCGTCGCGGTACTGGTTCCACAAGCCGGCCTCGAGCCTCCTCCCCGAAGAAGCGGCGCTCCTCACCGCGATGCTTCCGGCGCCTCGGACGCGGAACCCCAGGCACCCGTCGGAGCATCTGCGCCGTCGGGCGTTCACGGTGCTGAAGCTGTACGGGTTGTATGGGCAGCTGACGCCGGAGCAGGTGGCGGAGGCGCGGAAGTATCTCGGCGAGATGGTGACGGGGCCGGTCGCTACCAGATAATTGCCCGTGCGAGTGCGTGTGCCTGTGCACCCGCACGGCAGTCAGTCCTCCGAGCGACCCTCCCCTCCCCGCTCCGTGCGGGACAGCGCTTCGATGCACATCGTTTGCTTCGTGAAGACGGTGCTGATCATCGAGGACGACCGCGACACCCGCGCGATCCTCTCCGAGATTCTCGCCGGGGAGGGATACGAGGCTGTCGCGGTCGATGCTGGGGACTCCGCCATCACATATCTCGGCTCCCACGACCCGCCTTGCCTGGTGCTGCTCGATCTCCGCTTGCCGCGGATGAATGGCATCGCTTTTCTACAGTGGCTCAACAAGCAGGAGCAGCTGAGAAAGCTGCCGGTGGCGGTCCTCTCCGCTCTGCGCGTCGACACCGAGAAGGACAAGGAGCCCTTCCGCGATCACGTGGTCGCGGTCCTGCGGAAGCCGTTCACGCTCGAGGACGTGCTCGAGCTGATCGAATCGCACTGCGGCACGCTCCCCGGCACCCAGGAAGCCGCCTAGCGCGCGACCTGCCTCTCCTGCGAGGAGAGATCCGACCACTTCTTCGTCACCAGCGGGGAGAGCTTCGCCTTCCACTCCCCGCCGAGGTCGACCAGCGCCGCCACCACCTGATCGCGGAAGTAGGGCTGCACGCTCGGATCGACGAAGGTGATGCGTACGCCCTTGGTGCCGAGCGTGATCTCGAGATCGGCGCCGTCGGCCTCGTCGCACTCGAGCGTTCCCGACTCCTTGACGTGACCGATGTGTGGCCACTCGTGGTCGAGGTCCTTGTCGAGAGCGTCCTTCCACATGTGCACTTCCAGCCCGGTGCGCTTCTCGAGCTGGTGCTTCAGGTCGACGAGCGTGGGCACGCCCTGCGAGAACGTCACGTCGTAGTGGATTATCGCCACGTCTATACCTCCGCCTCGGGGGATCCGCCCGGCCGATCCTTGCGCCGCACGCCGAGCAGGTAGGGTTGGATGAACTGATCCAGTTCGCCGTCGAGCACCGCGTCGGGATTGCCGCTCTCCACCCCGGTCCGCACGTCCTTCACCATGCGGTAGGGCGCCAGCACGTAGTTGCGGATCTGGGAGCCGAAGGAGATGTCCGCCTTGGTGGCCTCGATCTTGTCGCGCTGCGCCTGTTGCTTGCGCAGCTCCAGCTCGTAGAGGCGGGAGCGCAGGACCTTCCACGCCATGTCGCGGTTCTTGTGCTGGCTCCGCTCGTTCTGCATCGAGACCACGATGCCGGTCGGGATGTGGGTCATGCGGATGGCGGAGTCGGTCTTGTTGACCTTCTGTCCTCCGGCCCCGGAGGCGCGGAAGGTGTCGATGCGCACGTCGGCGGGATTGACGTTGATCTCGATGTCCTCGTCGACCTCGGGATAGACGAACACAGAGGCGAACGAGGTGTGCCGGCGGGCGTTGGAATCGAACGGCGAGATGCGCACCAGGCGGTGCACGCCCACCTCTGCCTTGAAGAATCCGAAAGCGTGGTCGCCGCGGGCGATGAAGGAGACACTCTTCAGACCCGCCTCCTCGCCCGGCTGGAAATCGCCGGGATCGACCTCCCAGCCTTTCCGCTCCGCATAGCGCGTGTACATCCGGTAGAGCATCTGCGCCCAGTCCTGCGACTCGGTCCCACCCGCCCCGGCGTTGATCTCCACGATGGCGTTGAGGTGGTCCTGCGGGCCGCTCAGCATCCTCGTCAGCTCGAGGCGCTCGAGGCCGGCACGCGCGTCCGCCGCGGCGACCTTGGCCTCCTCGCGGGTCTGCGGATCGTTGGCCTCTTCCGCCAGTTCCCAGAGGGCCACGGCGTCGTCCACCCGCGCCTTCTCGCGCTCGAACTGGCCAATGGCGCCCTCGAGTTGGCTCTTCTCCTTGCCGAGCGACTGGGCCTTCTTCTGGTCGTCCCAGAAACCCGGTTGCGCGCTCTCGCGCTCGATCAGATCCACGCGGGCGCGCTTCTTCTCGATGTCAAAGCGACCCCCGCAGCGCATCGAGGCGCCGGGTAAGCTCTTGCAGATCGGGCGGAACGGCGGCCATGGGGCGGCACCCTACCGAAGTCGGCCTTTGCTGGAAACCGCTTTTGCTGCGGCTAGCGTGACACCCACCATTCCGGGCCCTCCGAGCAGGCGGCGCTCGGCCGCCGCCATCCGCCGCGCACCGCGCTGGTCCTCATGGTCGTGACCGAGGCAGTGGAGGATCCCGTGCGCAACCAGCAATCGCAGCTCGCGAGCGAGCGTCCACCCGCCTTCGCGCGCCTGCCTGCGGGCAGTGTCCAGGGAGATGACCACGTCTCCGATGACCCCCCCGCCCTGGGGAAAAGAGAGCACGTCGGTCGGGCGATCCTTCCCACGAAACAATCGGTTGAGCCGACGCATCCGCCGGTCTCCGACCACGACGACGGAGAGCTCGCCGGACGCGCCCGCCCGCGACAGCTGGCGGGTGGCCGCCGCCCGGACGACCCGCGCGGCGTAGCCCTTTCCCCTGCCCTCGGCTGAAACGAGCACCCGCGACATGATCTCGCGCGCCGCTACAACCCCGCAGAGACGCTGTCAATCTTGCGGGGGAGGTGTCCTCGGGCATCCATCCGGGCAAGCGGCCCCTAGCGCTTCTGGCCTATCGTCGCTAGATCAGGAACGTCACGGACGGACCCCCATCCATGCGCCGCTGGCCCTACCTACTGGTCGTCGACGATGACGCCGATTTCCGCGACGGTCTCCGGACCGCGCTGGAGATGAAGGGCTATCAAGTCGACGACGCGGGCAACGGCAAGGACGCCCTGGACAAGATCCTCGACAAGCCGCCGTTGCTGGTCCTGCTCGACCTGCAGATGCCGGTGATGAACGGCCGCGAGCTGTTGCAGAAGCTCCGCGCCACGCCCGAGACGAAGGAGATCCCGGTCGTCATCATCTCCGGCTTCGGCTTCGAATGGGAGGCGGAACTGATGGGTGCCCAGGGCTACATCGGCAAGCCCTTCGAGCCGCGCGACCTGGAGAAGACCATCGCGCAGCTGCTCAGGCCGCGCCTCGTCAGCGTGAAGCCGGCGTCGCAGATCGAGAAGCAGCGGTAGCGCTCCCCGCTATCGAGAGGCGGTTACGATTCGCGCTGCAGTTCCGCCCTCGCCGCCTTCTCCTCCTCCATCAGCGCAGCGATCTTCTCGCTCAGCATGTCCGCGCATTTCTTCGCGTGCGACAGTCGCGTCTGCGAGGGCCAGTCGCCAACGCCGAAGGGACTTCCGAAGACGATGACGATGGGCCTCCGCCTGCGAATGTTGGCCCACAGTTCCGAGAACAGGTGGTTCGTAAGACCGGTGATGAAGGCGGGAAGGATGACTGGTCTCGCCTTGAGCGCGAGCTCGCCGACCCCGGGCTGCGCGGGCAGGAGATGGTATGGGTCCGGCCCCTTGTTTCGCGTCCCTTCGGGATGGAAGCCGAGCAGGTTGCCGGGCTCGCGCAGCAGGTCGACGAGGATCGAGAGGCTGTACTTGTTGAAGGCCTTCGCCTCCGGCCGGCGGAAGAAGGGGGGGAACATCGAGCCGCCGCCCAGGAGCAGCGAGATGAACAGTCCGGGCGGATGCTCATAGAAGAAGTTGGCGCGGACGGGAAAGGTGCTCTTGCGATGGTACCGTTTCGAGCAGAAGAGCAGCCAGCCGATGATGAACTGATCGAAGAAGGACCGGTGGTTGGAGACGAGCAGGAAGGAAGCCCCGTCCGGGATGGCTTCCAGCCGTTCCCAGCCGCGGACGACCACGCGGCGGGAGACGAACATGGAGAAGAGAGGGTCGAGAAAGATGCGCTGCCAGGCGAGCGCCCAACGCGCCCCCGCACCGACGTTGAAGTAGCGCATGACCCGGAAGGCGAACCTCTCGAATCGGCGCAGAACGTGGAACGGTGGCCCGGAGCCGGGCTGGCGATCGCGCGCCTTAGCGGAGCGGCCTTCGGTCTGGGCGGTGATTTCGGCCATGCGGTGCGCGCCAGTCTACGAAATCAGGGCGGCGCGAGCACCCATCCTTCGCGCCGCGCGATGCGCAAGTCGGTGGATGCGGGCGCCCGGAAGGAGCGTTCCGGGTTCCGGCCCACCATCCAGCGGACCGCGGAGAGCACCTGCGCGGCATCGCGGATGGGGTGGAGCGAGGGATCGAACCCGATCGCCGTCGGCCAGATCTCGGCGTGCACCACCAGCGGACGGCCACGCGGCGCTTCGAACCCGGTTTCCTGCGGCCAGATGCGGGAAACCTCGCGCAGCTTCGGGTCCTCGCGCAGCGACAGGAGCCGGGGAAGACCCGTGAGCGCCTGGCTGCCGCACGACCCGGCCGTGTAGAGTTTCCAGGGCGAGTGCGGCCGCAGCCCCCGGCGCTGCAGTGCGAGCTCGCAGAGCCGGAATTCCGGCAGGTCGAGCGGCGGCCTCGTCACCGGAACCCGGCGGCCCGGCGGCGCGCCCCAGAAGAGCGAGGCGCCGGCGAGGCGATTCAGGCGCGCGGCCGCGGCGAAGCGGTCGTTGCGGTTGTCGGGCCCGTCGTGGACCTGCGCGGCGATGGCGCGGAGGGCGCCGAGCGGACCGCGCACGCGCAGCCTCGCCGCTAAGCCGTCGGGAAACCCGAGCGGGAAATCCCAGCCGACGAGCACGCGACGCCGCTTCGCGACCGCGGCGCTGAGTTTTTCGCGCAGCAGTCGCGTCGCCTCGTCTCTCGTCGGCGGGTTGTGCAACTCTCCGCCGCTCGTCGCGATCCAGATGCTGTCCTTGCCTCGTCGCGGGATGGCCGCGGCGCTCCAATCGACGGCGATCGCCACGTCGAAGAGCAGCTCAGAACCCCGGGACGAGCTTGGCGATGATCTCCTTCATGATCTCGCTCGTGCCGCCGCCGATGGTGAGCAAGCGCACGTCGCGAAAGGCGCGGGCGATGGGCGTCTCGACGACATAGCCCATGCCGCCGTGAAGCTGCATGCAGTCGTAGACCACGCGCTGCATGAGATCGCCGGCGAAGAGCTTCGACATGCTGATCTCCTTCACCGCCGGCTCCTTGCGGGCGAAGAGATCGCAGGCGCGGTAGGTCAGCCAGCGCGCCGCCTCGATGGAGGTGAGGTGCTCGACCAGCTTGTGGCGCCAGACCTGGAACTTCACCAGCGGCTTTCCGAAGGCGCCGCGCTCGTTGCCGTAACGGATGGCGTCCTCGACCATCTGCTGCATGCCGGCCACCGCGCCGATCGAGGCGACCAGGCGCTCCCCCTGGAAGTTGGTCATGATGTGGTAGAAGCCCGCGTCCTCTTCCCCGAGCAAGTAGCGGACCGGCACCCTGCAGTCCTCGAAGAAGAGGAGCGCGGTGTCGCTCGAGAGGTTCCCTACCTTCTCCAGCTTCTTGGAGACCGAGAAGCCCTTCGCGTCGGTGGGGAAGGTCAAGAGCGAGATGCCGCCGTACCCTGCCCCGCCGGTGCGCACCGCGAGGGTGATGAAGTCGGCGCGGGTGCCGTTCGTGATCCACATCTTCGCGCCATTGATCACGTAGTCGTCACCCACCCTGCGCGCGGTAGTCTTGATGTTGGCGACGTCGCTGCCCGTGTCGGGCTCGGAGATGCCGAGCGCGGCGATCTTGTCCCCCGCGAGCGCAGGGGCGAGGAACTCGCGCTTCTGCTCGGCGGTGCCGATCTCCTCGATGATCGGGGTGGCGATCTGCGCCTGCACGAGGATGCCCATGTTGACGCCCGAGTTGTGGCTGCGGACCAGCTCCTCGGCGAGCACCACCACGTGCCAGTAGTCCCCTCCCGAGCCGCCCACCTCTTCGGGATAGTTCACGCCCAGCGCGCCCAGCTCGGCGAGGCCGCGGAAGACCTCGCGCGGGAAGATGCCCGCTTCGTCCCATTCCAGGGCGTGGGGCGCGAGCTCGCGCTCTACATAGGTGCGCAGGTTCTGCCGGAAGAGGTCGTGCTCCGGGGTGAAGGGCGGCGCGATCATCGCGGGACCTCGTTCTGAATGAATGCTCATTCAGTGGCGGAAGCTACCATGGCACGAGCGCGAGGGCGAGGCCGGCACCGAGGGAAAAAGCGCTCCACACCAGGCCCGAGACGATGGGGCGTTCGAGCTCGCCGCTCCCCCGCGCGACCGACGCGGGCAGCGCGGAGGCCGCCGCTCCGAGCACGACCAGTCCCGCCGCCTCGGCCGCGGAAGGCCACTGCCCGATCGCTCGCGTAACCGCGCAAAGCGCCGCCATGACGACCAGCGCTCGTGGGAGGATGACGGCGTTTCTCGTGCGCGGATCGATTCGCGCCGCGAGCAGCATTCCGGCGATGGGCGCAACGATTGCCGCCCAGCGCGGCAGCGTCGGCTCGACGAGTGAGGCCGCCCCGAGGCCGCCGATGACGAACGCGAGAATCGTTCCCTGTGCCCCGAACGGCGTCCTCGCCGCCGCGGCGCGCAGCCCGAGGGAAAAGGTCGCTCGCGGCCCCGGTAGGCTTCGCAGATCGGGAATGGCGATGCTCCCGAAGAGGAGCGCCACGACGGCGACGACGGGCGAGAGGCGCGGTTCCGCTGCGCCTGCAGCGAGCCCCAAGGCGATGCCCATGCCCTGGCCGATGTCGAGATAAGAGAGGCCGGCCGGGCGGCGGTCGAGCGGAATCGCTTCTGCCAGATGGGTGGCGCAGAGATCGCCGAGCGCGGGAAGCGCCGCGGCGGCGGCGAGCAATGCCTCGTCGGGGCTCAGGGAGAGCAGCGCCGCCCCTTGCACGGCGAGCGATGCGGCGACGAGCACGAACGCGGCCGCGCCCCGCGGGACTACCGTCCCGCACAAGGCCCAGAGCGGCCGGGCGACGCGCAGGGCCGCCCAGACCACCGCGCCCGCGAAGGAGCGATGGGTACACAGGCGGGCGAGGGCGGCGAAGGCACAAAGCTCGGAGGCGCCGGCGAGGAGCGAGAGGCGGATCGCGAAGCGCGACTCGTCCGCGAGCAGGCGCGGCCGGATCGGCTCTCCGGGCAAGGTGGCGAAACGCGGCTTGTGCGACCGCGGCGCGAACTCCTCGGGAAGCTCGGGCACGAGCCCAAGCTACCGTATCCGTCAGGCGAGCGGTTCGACCACCGAGGGGAACACCTCGAGCAGCTTGCGATCGAAGCGGTGGGCGAGCTCGGTGCGCAAGAGGCGGAGCGCATCCAGGTGCGAGAAGGCGCGCCGCTGGGGCCGCGTGGTGGTGAGGGCGTCGTACGCCTCGCAGATGGCGAGGACGCGGCCCACCGCGCCGATGGGAACCGCCCCGGATACGTCCAGATGGCACTCGAAGGCGCCCTGGGCACGCTCGAGGGCCGCGGCGTGCACGTCGCGCTCGCGGAGCAGCGCGCGGGCGGCGAAGAGCGGAGCGGCCTTGATCGCGGCCACCTCCGGCTGCGAAAGAGGCGTGTCCTTGTGCAGCAGATCGATGGGGAGAGCGGCCAGCCCGACGTCGTGGAAGAGGGCGGCCATGCCGAGATCGTGGCGGCGCCGCTTGGCCATCCCGATTCGAGCGCCGAAGGCGATGGAAAGCACGGCGACGTTGGCGCCGTGATAGCCCCAGTAGGCCGCGCCGCCCGCCTTGGTCCGGGCGAGCTGGAGGAAGCGCAGCGGAGCCTCGCGCTGGAGCTCGACGAAGTCCTGCACCACGCGGCTCGCCGCCCAGACGGGAATGGCTTGCGCGCCGGCGCGGAGCTGCAAGAGCGTCTGGTCGACGAAGAGGACGGCGTGGCCGTAGCAGTCGGTGAGGCGGGTGTCGTGGCTCCGGGCGAGCGGGTCCTGCACCGCGGCGCGCTGGATGACGAGCCGCAGCGAGGCGAGCGGATTCGCCGGATCGCCGTGCTCGCTCATCGAGGAGGCGGTTCCGGTCGAGAGCAAGGAGACGAGCGCGCGCAGGTCGCTGGCGGGCACCGCCTCGCGGGCAGCGATGCCGTGGATGCCGCGGCCGGCGGTCTCGGCGCGAACCAGACCGAGCAGCGCGTTTCCTGCCGAATCGAGACGGATCTGCTGGCGATTGAGGAAGAGGGCGTCCGGCGCGATCTGCAGCTCGAACGAACCGTCGTCCCGGACCAGCTCGAGGATGCCGACGCCGAGCGTCGCGAGCGGGCCGTCGAAGACGCCATTGGCCGCGCCGTGGACGCGGCCGTTGCGGAGGATGCCGTGGAGGGCCCCGAGGGCGCGTACGCCGAGGTCCTGCCGCCGTTCGCGCGTCGATCCGTTGGCCGTCGCGTCGAGGCCGCGGCCGAGCTGGGTGTTCATGCCGCCGCCACCTGCGAAAGATGTCCTTGCGGAGGCGTGTGCGAGCGGACCATGCGCGCACCGGCGCGAGCCGCTGCGCCGACACGAAGATGGTCTGCCTCCTCCGAGGCGCGCTCGAGGACTCCGGCCGCGCGGCCGCTCCCCTCGGCGACGAGACCCTGCACCGCGAGGAGCTGGTCCCCTTCGTCGGGCTTCTTGAAGAGCATCCGGCGTCCGGCGAAGAGGCGGCCGACGAGCCACTGGAAGCCGGCGTCGGTTCCGAGCCGGCCGAGCGCCCTGTGCAGGTGGATGAGCTCGTCGCGGCTGGCGTCGCGCGCCTTCAGCTTCTCGATCGCCGCGAGGAAGAGGGCGGCGACCTCGTCGTGCGCGGAGCAGCCGCCGAGGGCCGAGGCGGCCGCCGTGCGAACCTCGGCGTCTTCATCCTCGAGCAATGGGCCGAGCTTCGCGAGAGCGCTAGCGTCGTCGGAGACGAGCAGCGTGACGGCTGCGACGCGGACCGCGCCGGCGCGATGGCCGAGCGCCGCGGCGGCGAACGAGGCCCGGGCGCTCTCCGGCGCCGAGGAGAGGGCGCCGAGAAGAGCCCGGACAGCGGACTCGGGCCCCGCGCACAAGAGCCGCTCGATCTGGGGGAGGCAGCGCGTGAAGCGAGCGGCAGCGGCCACCGCGAGCAGCGACGCATTCCGATCGGCGCCGCGCTGGTTGAGCAGCTGGAGGGCGAGATCGCCTTCCGCGGCGGGAAGGAGGGAGAGCCAGGTCTCGATGGCGGCGTCGAGCGTTCCGGGGCGGTTGCTCGAGAGATCGAGCGCGCGCGAAAGACGGTCGGAATCCGCCAGCACCTCGGTGAGTGGCCGGCGCAGATCGTCGTTGAGCGCGGAGAGCGCCGAAAGCGTCGAGGCGATGAGGGCCGTCTCGGCGTGGACGACCATCTCGTCGAGCAGCTTTCCGAACGACTCGGCGAGCGCCGGCATGTCGCGCCCGGCGGCGCCGCGATGAACGACGCGGAGCACGGTTCCGGCGGAGCGGCGCGCCAGGTCGGTCCAGGTCTGGGGATCGAGCTCCAGTAGCTGGGTGCCGTCGAAGAGCGGCGGCAGCGCGCGGGCAGCGGTTTCGTCCGCGGCGGAGATCCCCTCGCCGTAACGCTCCAGCGAGGCCTTGGCGCGGGAAGCCGCGTCGGCCACCGCTTCGCCGGTGGCTTCTCCATCGAGCCGGTAGCCGGAGACGGCGCCCACGCGCACGTAGCGCAGCTCGGCCTTCCACAGCTTGGTGACGGAGTCCTCGCCCCCCGCTCCGTCCGGCAGAGCGGCGGCGGCGAACGAGACCAGCTCCTCGAGGTCGAGGCCGGAAAGGAAGGTGATCGACCGCACTCCGTCCCGGTGCAACCGGAAGCAGAGGCTGCCTTCGCGCGCGGGCTCGCTGTAGACGGGCTCGCCCTTGTAGGAGAGCGCCGTGGGCGAGACCTCGAGCGCGAGGGAGCCGCGCCGTTCGAGCAGATCGGCGAGCGGCCTCAGCGCCGGGAGCAGGTAGGACGCATGCGTCTCCCGGGCATGGCGATGCAGCGATACCCGCCGCAGGGCACGGCCGAGGGCGGACATCGCCTCCCGGACGTCCTGGCGCGCCTCGGCGCCTCTCTGCTGGCGTGGATCCATACCCGTCCTAACGGCACGGACCGGGAAAACTTGAGCGGTACCGAACAAAGACCCGGTGCGCCTTACCCCGGCGTCCCTTTCGCCACCTTGGCGGGATCGGTCGGGAATCGTGCGAACTCCTGCAAGAGACCCTGGCAGAAAGCGAGGACCGCCCTGCCGTTGGCGAAGAACTGGAAGAGGGCCAGGTCGGCGCCTCGCGCACCCTCGACGCCCGCCACCGGCTCGAGAACGTTGAGGAGATCGATCCCTATCTCCACCTGGAAAGCTTCCGGTCCGCCTCCGATGCGGATGGCGACAGTCGGCTCGATGCTCGCCTCCAGCGACGCGGTGCGCGCGGCGTCGCCCCCGTGCACCGCCTCGAGCATCTCCTCGAGCGACTCCAGGAATTGGATGAGGTCGAGATCGAGCAGCGTCGCTTTGGGGACCGCGAGGAGGGGCGTATAGCCGCGCTGCGGCTCGTGGCGGTAGCGCTCGACGTACGCCTCCATGGCGAGCGAGGCGGGCGAGGTGATTCCGTCGGAGATCCGCCGCACGAGCTCGATCCGGAACCGCAAGCTCGAGGACTGGTTGAGGAGGACCGCCACGTCCGGCTCTTAGCACGCCGTGGTATGAGGCGCGGTTCCGCATGCGGCTCCTCCGCTCGTTGATACTTCCGGCGCTCTCGGGCGTCCTCTACTTCGTCTCCTGGATCGGATTCGGGATCTGGCCGCTCGCCTTCGTCTGTTTCGTGCCCCAGGTCTTCGCGCTGCGCGACGCGACCGGCAAACAGGCCCTCCGCCGCGGCTTCGTCTTCGGCTTCGTCACACATCTCGGTGGGTACGCCTGGATCGTCCATCTGCTCAGCACCTTCGCGTTCTTCCCGACCTGGCTCGCCTTCGTCGGCTACCTGGTGGTCTGTGCGGCGCAGGGCGCACTCCTCGCCGTCTTCTCCTGGCTCTTCCGCAAGGCCTGGATCGCAACCGCCTGGCCCCTGGCGGTGCTGCTCCCGCTCTGCCTCGTCGCCACCGAATTCGTCTATCCGCTCCTCTTCCAGAGCTACACCGGCGTCGCGCTCCTGCCGGCGATCCAGCTCGTGCAGATCGCGGAGCTGGGCGGCGTCCTGCTGCTGTCGGCGCTCCAGGGATTGGTGAACGGGGCCATCGCCGACGCGCTCTTGCGATCGACCAGTCTCCGGCGTGCCCTCATCCCCCTCGCCTCCGCCGTGGCGGTCGTCGCCGCCGCCTTCGTATACGGAATGCTGCGCATCCACGCGATCGAGGCACGAGAGGAAGCCGCCCCACAGGTCCGGGTCGGCATCGCCCAGCCCAACGTCGGGGAAATCGAGCTGCATAGAAATCCGTACGCCTCGGTCCTGGCGCTCACCACCCAGACCGCCGAATTGAGCGCGCGCGGCGCCGAGATCGTCATCTGGCCGGAGGTCGGCTACAACGTGCGCGCCGTCCGCGACGGCCAGGACGGCCGCGAGATCTCGAACGGCATTCCGGTCTGGCTCATCGCCGGCGTCGAGCGCGCCGGGTCCGACAAGGAGCGCTGGAACAGCGCCATCGTCGTCTCGCCCGAAGGGAAGATCGGCGACCATTTCGACAAGATCGCTCTTCTCGCCTTCGGCGAGTACATTCCGTTCGGCGACTGGTTCCCCTTCCTCTACGAATGGTCGCCGCTCGCCGCCCACCTGACGCGGGGAACGACCACGGCCCCGCTCCACGCCAGGGGGTACCGGTTCGCGACCTTCATCTGCTACGAGGACATCCTTCCCGGGATCGTCCGGGATATCATGCGCGACCACGGCGACGGCCGCGCCCACGCGCTCGTCAATCTGACCAACGACTCCTGGTACGGGGCCTGGCACGAGCAGATCCAGCATCTAACGCTGGCGGCGGTCCGCACCATCGAGCACCGCCGCTGGCTCTTGCGCGCGACCTCCACCGGCATCAGCGCCTTCGTGGACGCGAGCGGGCGCATCGTGCAGGCGATTCCCAAGGATATCCGCGGGGTCTCGATCCGCGAGGTCCCGATGCTGTCGGGAGCGACGCCTTACGAGCTCGCGGGCGACTGGCCGGGCTGGCTGTCGCTCGCCGTGCTGGCCTTCGTCGCGGCGCGGCAATGGCGCCGCCAGGCCGCCCTCCGGGCAGGTACCGGGAGGGGTAGGAGCAGTCCGGAAGTTCGCAGTTGAGAAGCCCGGCTCCACCCCTTATCCTGCCCGGCCGCCTCGAACACGCTGGTCAGCGATCCACGGGAGCCGATGGAGCCGGAATACATCCTCGTCAAGGGTGCCCGCGAGCACAACCTCAAGGGCATCACGCTCGAGATACCCAAGAAGAAGCTGGTCGTCTTCACCGGCGTGTCGGGGTCGGGAAAGAGCTCTCTCGCCTTCGACACCCTCTACGCCGAAGGGCAGCGCCGGTACGTGGAATCGCTCTCCGCCTACGCCAGGCAATTCCTCGGCCAGATGGAGAAGCCGCACTACGACGTCATCCGCGGGCTTTCCCCGACCATCTCCATCGAGCAGAAGGCC
>Ga0209474_10000693_pt1 | contig 35722 bp, 35 predicted proteins | sample GraSoiAngelo_145_FD_185902 | JGI IMG/M metagenome (GOLD analysis project Ga0209474, IMG submission 185902) | Grasslands soil microbial communities from the Angelo Coastal Reserve, California, USA - 14_1009_05_20cm (SPAdes) (version 2) | ecosystem: Environmental > Terrestrial > Soil > Grasslands...
TCCAGCCGTCCATCTGGATCTTCTGGTAGAGGAAGCGTGGCGTGATGCTAAGCTTGTCCGTGGGCGCGAACCTCACCGCGACGCGCCCGCCGAAGCGCTTGCCGGTGTTCACGTTGTCCTGGGCGGTCGTGGGATCCGGCTGGATGGAGCCGTTCGCCGTCGTCTTGATGCCCGGCGAGTCGATGTAGCCACCCAAGTAATTGTAGTATGCGGACGCGCGCAGCGCTGCGATCTCTCCCAGGGGGACGTTGAAGCCGAACTTGACGTTTCCTCCCTGGTTGCCGTGCTGGATCGTGCTTCCATCCAGCTGTCCGAACCATTGGGTGGTTCCCAGCTTGGGCTGGTTGGTGATGTAGCGAACCGTGCCGGACTCGGAGCCGGCGCCGAAGAGGGTGCCTTGGGGGCCGCGGAGGACCTCGACGCGGTTCATGTCGAAAAGATCGAGGTCCGGCGTGAACAGGGACATCGAGATCAGTGACTCGTCGAGATAGACGCCGACTTGCTCCTTGACGCCCGGCTGGTCGCGCGCGATCTGTCCCGAGGACACGCCGCGCATCGCCACCTGGCTCTGGCCCGGGCCCAGGTTCTGCACGGTGAAGCCGCCCACGTTCGCCGCTATGTCCTCGATGTCCGTGGCCCCGCGCGTGCGGAGCGTCTCTTCGCTCGTCGCCGTCAAGGAGAAGGGAACCTTCCTGACCACGTCCTCGCGCTTCATGGCGGTGACCGTGATCTCCTCCGAGAGGTTCGACTCGAGAGTGAAGTCGACGGTGAGCGTGCCGCCTGCGGCCACCGCCTGGTTCTGCCGCAGCACCGTCCGAAAGCCGAAGTGCGCCGCAGAGACGCTGTAGTTGCCCGGCGGGAGGCCGGACACGGTGTACGAGCCGTCGGGCGATGTCGAGGCCTCGTGCTTGGCACCGTCGGCGCCGGTCACGGTCACGGTGGCGCCCGGCAGGACGGCGCCGGTGCTGTCCTTGACGACGCCGGTGACTTGCCCCGTGGACTGCGCGAACGCTGGCGTGGTGGCGAGAAGAGCCGTCGCCGCAGCAAGCCGAAGGCTGCCGATGCTCGACCAGAGCATGTCCCCCTCCTCCGTCAAGGCTTCGAGCGAAGCTGGGTCGCTGGTGAACCGCAGGTGTTGTAGGCAGGCCGTGACCGGATAGTCAAACCCGGCTCTGCCAGGCAATGCCGGAAGCCGGGCTGCGGCCACGTCGAACTCGTTGGCGACGATGCGAACCGGCGCTGCCCGAGTGACGGCCGCGCGCTCTGGATCCGGCGCGTCTCGAAGAAGGGCATCGTGTTCCACTCGCTGCGGCACACGATGGCGACTCTGCTGGCGCGAGCGAATATGCATCTTTCAGTCGCACAGAAGATTCTGCGACACGCGAACATCGAGACGACGCTCGCGATCTACAGGCACGTCGACGGAATCGAAGAGATGCGCGCGGCAGTCGCAAAGCTCGGCTTCGGTCCGCTCGAAGAGCAAGCACCGTTCAAAGCCATTTCTAAAGAGCCGAGCACGGACGACAGCGAATGGATGCCGCTGAGCGGCGTCCGGTCGCAGAGGACGAGATGGAAGCCTTCCTGTGGGCGCTCATTGTTTCAGAGCATAAGCGGCGTACTCGCAAATGGCTTCGTGCAGGTGATCGAGCGCTTGGCCGGACGTCAGCGGAACGCCGCCGGCCAGAACCACAGGGTGCGCCGGTGTAGATCGCTGCGTGTCATCTGGTAGCGGGTCAGTACACTGCCCGCTGTTGCTGGACCTGCTTGGTGGCCAACGAGAAGCGTGGCTCGGGGGACCCGAGCGATCCGAGCAGCGCGCGCGCCGCGTAGTCGCCCACTGCGGGCCCGTGCTTGAAGCCGTGGCCTGAGCCGCCTCCAACCAGCCAGACATTCTCCAACTCGGGATGGCGGTCGATGAGAAAGTCGCCGTTTGAGGTGTTCTCGTACTGGCAGACGCGGCTCTCGACCAGCGGCGCCTGGGCGAGCGCCGGGAAACGGCGGACCAGGAAATCGCGCGAGGCCGCGAGACCGGCGGGCGTCACCTGGCGCTCGAGCGCGTCAGGATCGATGGGCGGGCCGTGCGCGTCGAACGCCAGCTTGAAGCCGCGCGCCTCCAGGTCGGGCATTCCGTAAACGATGTTCTCCAGGTTGGACAGGTCGGCCCACACCGGAAGGGCCGGCGGGGCAAAGCGCCTGTCGCCGGCCGGCGGCCCGAAGAAGAACACTTCCTGGCGCGTGGGCTGGATGCGGTCGCGCAGCACCTGGGGAAAGAGGCGCGGCAGCCAGGGTCCACAGGCGAAAACGAAAGCCCCGGCCTGCAGCGCGCGGCCATCGCGCAGCCGCACGTCGGTCAATCTGCCCTTGCCGGCCGGCGGCGCGACGGCGGCCTGAAGGTAGGTAGCGCCGGCTGCGACCATCTCCTGCACCAGCGTGAGCACCGCGCGCCGCGCCATCACCGCTCCGCTCGCCGGCTCGAGCTGTCCGGCGGTGATGCCTTCGAGCGAGATCTGCGGGTACCGCTTCGCCAGCTCGCTGCGCGAGAGGTCCTCGACCCGCCCGCCTGCGCGCCGGATCGCCTCGCGGCTCTCGCGCGCGTAGCGGTCGTCCCGGCCGATCAGCTCGAGCACGCCGATGCGGTGCAGGACGGGCAACGCAGCGCGCCTCGACAGGTCGCCCCAGAAGCGGAGAGAGGCCAGCGCCATGCGCGTGTAGATCTCGTCCTTGCCGTACCCGAGGCGGATGACGCGCGACTCCCCGCCCGAGCTGGCGCGGGCGTTGGCCGGTCCGTACGCGTCGACGATGAGGACGCGGCGGCCGGCGCGCTGCAAGTGCCAGGCGGTCCAGGCCCCGAAGACGCCGGCGCCGATCACCGCGACGTCGTAACCGCCGGAGCGGCGAGCGGCCGGCGCGGGAAGCGCGGCCACTGCGGCGAGCTTCACCAGATCGCGCCGCCGGATCACGGGATCGTCGCGCTGCGCACGAAGGGCGGCAGGAACGCGTTGGGAAAGTCGTCGTGCTGCACGCCGCTCACCTCGCGTTGCCGCAAGCCCGGTCGCCAGAGGCCCGAGCCGCGCTCGCCGGCCGCGCCGCCGGCCCCCTGCGCGACGCACGCATCATCGCACGAAAAGCGACCGCGCGCAGGTGACGGACCACGGGTTCTCTTGCGCAGCCGCGGGGGACCTCCTTTGACCGCGCCCCAACATAGGGGTCCCGCGGTGACCGCTCATACTGCAAGTGAAATCCGGGACCGTGCGTCGGAAAATGAACGCCCGCGTACGTTTTTGCGTCGCGCTTTCAACGCCTTGAGAAATTTCCGTAGGGCCACGTCAGCAAGGCACGTACGACCAACGGGTGACCGCCGTGACGCGAGTCCTGGTCGTCGACGACAACGAGGACTCACGCGCCATCTATTCAGAAATCCTGTCGCTGGCCGGGCACGGTGTCGTCACCGCCGCGGACGGCGAGGAAGCGATCGCGTACGCGCTGCGGATCCCCTTCGATCTCATCATCCTCGACCTCTGCCTCCCCAAGGTCGACGGGATCCGCGTGATCAAGGAGGTGCGCAGCTCTCCCGTGGCGCGGCACACGCCGATCGTCACCGTCTCGGCCGGGGACGAGCTCATGCACAGAGAGGCGCTCGCGGCAGGCGCGGACCTCGCGCTCCGGAAGCCCTGCCTTCCAGACGAGCTGCGGGAAGCGGTGAGAACCTTTCTGAACGCAGACCGCGGCCGTGAACGGGGAGCCGCCCGCGCTCGCACCAAGCGCTCGTAAAATTGTCGTCGCAAGGAGAAGAGGAATCTCACTCCCGCAGCCCGTGGGGAACGATCGCCCACTCCAGCACGTCGAACACCGCCTGGACGGCGAGCGCCATCAGGCCGGCCGGGATGGCGCCTTCGAGGATCAGGCCGGTATCGGCGAGGCGAATGCCGGTGAGGATCGACTGGCCGTAACCGCCAGCGCCGATCAGCGCGCCCAGCGTCGCGGTACCGACGTCGATCACAGCGGCCGTCTTGATCCCCGAAAGCATCGACGGCGCCGCGAGAGGAAGCTCGATGCGCCGCAGCACGGCGCTGGCGGGAAGCCCCAGCGCTTCCGCCGACTCGAGCAATTCCGGCGCGATCCCGGAAAGCCCCGCGTGCGTCCCGCGGAGGATCGGCAGCAGGCTGTAGAGGAAGAGAGCGACGATGGCGGGGCCAGCGCCGATTCCGAGCAGCGGGATCATGAACACGAGCAGCGCGAGGGAAGGGATGGTCTGGATGACGCCGGCCGTGGCGAGGATCGCCTGCCCCAGCCGCGGCCGCCGCCAGGCGAACACGCCGAGGGGCACCGCGAATGCGATGGCGGCGGCCAGCGAAACGGCCACGAGAAACAGGTGCTCGACGGTGCGCTTGCCGATGCGGCGCAATGCGCTTCCTGCCGCCGCGGCCTGCGAGATGCCGAATCTCTCGCGCAGGAAGTCCGAGGCGACCTGCGCCTCGGGAACGCGCTCGAGCAGGGCCCGCGCATTCATCGCCACCATCTCGCGCGCCGAGATCGCGCCTTCCAGACGCGCCAGCGCCTGCGAGGCGGCCTCGGGCAGGTCGGTCCGCTGCAGGAGAACGGCGTCGTACCTGGGGAAGGCGCGGCGGTCGTCCACCAGCACGACGAGGTCACCCGCCTGGATCTCGGCGTCGGTCGAGTAGAGGTCGGTGGCGGCGATGCCGCCCGAACGCAGCGCCCGGTACGCGAGCTCGTGTTGCATGCCGCGCACGTGCGCGTCCGAGAAGCCGTACACCTCGCGCAGGCGCGGCCAGCCGTCGCGGCGGCGGAGGAACTCGTTGGTCAGCCCGATCTCGAGCTCGCGGTGTCGCGCCAGGTCCGACAGCGACCGGATGCCTTGCCGCTCCGACTCCGCCCGGCGCATGCCGATCGCGTACGTGTCCTCGAATCCCAGGCTGCCTCCGGCGCGCAAGCCCAGGCGGGGCAGTGCGCCCGCGAGATCGCGTTTCCCTTCCAGGAGCTCCTCGACGATGGTGCCCGTGTACTCGGGATAGAGGTCGATCTGGCGGGCTCGGAGCGCTTCCCAGAGCACGCGCGTGCCGCCCACCTCCCGGCGGTGCTCCGCTTCGATACCCGCGGACCGCAGCGTCTGGACGGCGATCTCCGCGAGGATCACCGACTCGGTGAACTGCTTGGACCCGATCTGCAGCGCCGCCGCCAATGCCAGCGCAATCATGGCGACCGCCTGTGCGCCTGGACGAATCGTGCGACAAACTCGTCGGCGGGCGCGCGCGCGAGCTCCTCCACAGGCCCCTGCTGCACGATGCGCCCGTCCCGGAGCAGGACCGCGTTGCCGGCGAGGAAGGCCGCTTCGGCGAGATCGTGCGTCACCATCACCACTGTCTTTCCCAGCCGCGCGAAGGCGTCGCGCAGGTCCTGCTGCAGATCGAACCGCGTCATTGGATCGAGGGCGCCGAGCGGCTCGTCGAGGAGCAGGACCTCGGGATCGAGCATCAGCGCCCGCATCAGGCTGACCCGTTGCGCCTGCCCACCGGAGAGCTGGCGGGGAAAACGGCGCAACGCGTCGTGCGGAAGGCGGACGACTGCCGCGAGCTCTTCGATCCGCGCGGCGACGCGCGTCGCATCCCACCGAAGCCAGCGCGCGACCAGCGCGACGTTCTCGTTGGCCCCGAGGTGAGGGAACAGCGCGCCACCTTGGACTACGTATCCGATCTGGCGCCGGATCGGCTCCAGCCCGTCGGATGGCAGGGGGCGGCCCCGGAAGCGCACGGTGCCGCTATCGGGTCGAATCAACCCGTTCAGCATCCGCAGCAGGGTGGATTTCCCCGCGCCACTCGGTCCGATGAGCGCCGTCGTCGTCGCCTCGGGAATCGCCAGATCGATCGGTCCGACGACCACCGCGCCGCCGTAGCGTTTCACCACTGCCGTAGCTTCGAAGACCGCCATGCGGGCACGAACGTAGCGTGCGCGCGCCGTCCCGGCGAGCCCCGCCTCGGCGGCACCTCGCCGCACGCGCCGGACGGGCGCACCTTCGCAGCGGAGGACTGGAAATGGAAAGCATCAAGCATGCGCTGGGCGAGACGCTCGGGAGCGACGTGGTGCGCCTGCTGAATGCGGTGGAGCGGGGCGATCACGACTCCATCGACGGCACGCAGGCGCTGGCGCAGTTCGAACGTCTCACTCGCGACCTCCATCCGGTGAAGTTCCTGGAGGTGGCGCGAGAAGCGTTGGGATTCCTCTCCCGCCCGCAGCGGCTCGCCTTGGCCGAGCTCCTGCAGGCGCGCGCCCGCTATACGGATCTGACGGCTCCAGGCCTGATGAAGCAGGGCTTGCAGGATCCGGGAGAGATCGCCCTCGCGCTGCAGGCGCTGCACAACGAAGATCCGGAGCTGGTCATCGAGCTGCTCGGCTCGGAGTTTCGCCACCTGCCGGTGATGAAGCTGACGCTGGCGGCGCTCGCTGCCGTCGCTGCGAAGCACCGCGTCCTTCCGGCCGATCACCTCCGGTAGGTCCGCCTGCGATAATCGTGAGGACGTGTTCCAGTCCTGGTACTCGACTTGTCCGCCGGGCGCGGAAGAGGCTCTCGAAGGAGAGCTGCGGGGCATCGGAGCAAAAGGCATCCGCGCCGGACGTGGCGTGGTGCGGTTTACCGGCGAACGCGAGATTGCGCTGCGGGCGTGCCTGCAGCTGCGCACGGCGCTGCGCGTGCTCGAGCCCGTCGGCGAGTTCGCGGCGACCAACGCGGAGGAGCTCTACGAAGGCGCGGCGAAGCTTCCCTGGACCGAGCTCATCGCGCGCGGCCAGACGCTGGCTGTGGCCGCGAGCGGGCGCGCCGAGGGGCTGACGCACACCCACTTCGTCGAGCAGAAGCTGAAGGACGCGGTGGTGGACGTCCTGCGGACGCGTGCGCGGTTCCGTCCCGATGTCGATCCGGCAGCGCCTGACGTTCTCATCGTCGCCCACCTCGCCGAAGGCGCGTGCAAGGTCTCGCTCGATCTCGCCGGGGATCTGCTGTCGAACCGCGGCTATCGCGTCCGCACCGTGGAGGCGCCTCTGCGCGAGTCGCTCGCGGCGGCGGTCGTGCTGTATTCGGGATGGGATGGCACCGCGCCATTGAAGGATCCCCTCTGCGGGTCGGGAACGATGGCGATCGAGGCGGCGCTTTTCGGCGCGCGGCGTGCGCCCAATGCCGAACGGCGTCTGGCTTGCGAGCGGTGGCCGCGGACGGCCGCGGAGGATGCGACACTGCTCGAGCGATTGCGTCGGGAACTGGCAGCGCTCCAGGTCCAGCCTGCGCCGGTCTTCGCTGCGGACCGCGATCCGGCGGCGGTCGAGGCCGCCCGGTCCAACGTGCGCGCCGCGCGCGTGCTGGTAGAGGTGGCGTTGCAGGATGCGCGCGAGATCCAACCGCTCGATCCCCCGGGACACCTCCTCCTGAACGTACCCTACGGGGAACGCCTCGAAGCAGGTGGTCGGAAGCCGCTGAAGACGTTCTACCACCAGCTCGGCGCAGCGCTCCGGCGCCTGAAAGGGCATCGGGCGACAGTGTTGAGCGGGAGCGAAGACTTCGAGAGCGCGTTCGGCGTGCGACCGCGCGGACCGCGCCGGATCATTTGGAACGGCCCGCTGCGGTGCACGCTGTACCAGTATGAGTTCTAGATCGATTACCGCTTGTCGAAATCGCTGCCGCTCACGTCGTTGGGCAGCTCACCCTTGCTGTGCGATCGGCCGGTCTTCTCCGCCTGATCGAACTCGTCCTTGCGCTGTTCCACTTCGCGCTCGGCCTCCAGCCCGGTCTGGACCGTATCGGTCCTCTTCGCGAAGTCCGTCGCCTGATCGCGGTACTTCTTGTCCGCCGACTTGCTGCCTTCACCTTCGTTCTTGTTGAGCTTGTTTTCGTCCATGCCCGACAACTTGGCGACGGAGCGCCGCGTCGCCAATGCGCACCCGCCCGCTCATCGAGGTGGGCAGCGGCCACCCGCCCGGACCTTGTGAGCGGACGGCCGCATTGCCACCGTGCAAGGGCTGGAGGTCGCCATGCGCATCATCCTCGGTCTTGCGGCGCTGCTGCTCGCAATCGGCTGTGGAGGTTCGGCCCCGACCGGCGCGGGCTCCCTCGGCGGCTCGGACGCAGGCACGACGCCCGCCGGGATCGTCGCCATTACGCTTTCGCAGACGGACATCCACATCCCGGTCGGTGCGATGACGGCGTTTGCCGTGACCGGGACGCGCAACGACGGGAGTCGCGTCGACGTCACGCAGGAGGCGCAGGCGGTTTCGTCGGATACCTACGTCGCCACCGTTACTCACGGTCCCGGCTCGCAGATCCAGATCGGCGGGGCGTCGGCGGGAACCGCGACCATCACGGTGATGCTGGGCATGCTCCGGCAGACCTGTGCCGTTACGGTGACCCGCTAGGATCGTCGTTCGGAGCGGAGGGGTACTTCGTTGCGGCAACACGACGCGCGCCGCTGGGTGCTGATCGCCGGTGTCCTCGGCTCCAGCATGGCGTTCATCGACGCCACGGCGGTGAACGTCATTCTTCCCGTGCTGCAGAACGATCTGCGAGCGACGGTCGCCGAGGTGCAGTGGGTGATCGAGGCGTATCAGCTCTTTCTCGCCGCGCTCATCCTGCTCGGGGGCGCGCTCGGCGACCGGTTCGGGCGGCGCAGGGTGTTTGCGGCCGGCGTATTCATCTTCGCGGTGGCCTCCGCGGCATGCGGATTCGCTCCTTCGGCCGTGTTCCTCATCGGCGCGCGCGCCGTCCAGGGGATCGGAGGCGCGCTGCTCACGCCCGGAAGCCTCGCGCTGATCACCGGCGCCTACGAAGACACGGAGCGGGGCGCGGCCATCGGCAGTTGGTCGGCGTTCTCCGCGCTGACATCCGCGGCCGGTCCAGTGCTCGGCGGTTGGCTCGCGCAGCATCTCTCGTGGCGCGCCATCTTCTTCCTCAACGCGCCCATCGCCGCGGCGGTGCTGGCGATCTGCCTGCTGCGCGTGAAAGACAGCCGGCCGGCGCAGAAGCCTGGGCTCGATCCCGGCGGCGCATTGCTCGCCACCCTCGGGCTCGGCGGTATCACGTATGGGCTCATCGAATCTCCCCAGCGCGGCTTCGCGGATGCCGCTGTCGCCGGAAGCCTGGTTGCAGGCGCCATCGCTTCGCTGGCGTTCATCGTCGTCGAGTCCCGCGCCCGCGCGCCGATGTTGCCGCTCGACATCTTCCGTTCGCGCGCGTTCGCCGGGGCGAATCTGTTGACGCTCTTCCTCTACGGTGCCCTGGGCGGGTTCTTCTTCTTCCTCCCGTTCGACCTCATCCAGCTGCGCGGGTACTCGCCCACACAGGCCGGCGCGGCGCTGTTGCCGTTCGCTGCGTTGCTCTTCGCAGGATCGCGCTCGGCGGGAGCGCTCGCCGTCCGAATCGGAGCGCGCAAGCCGCTGACGCTCGGGCCAGCGTTGGCCGCCGCCGGACTGGTCGTGATGGCCCTGTCGCCTTCTGGAGGCAGCTATTGGACGTCGACCCTTCCGGGGCTCCTTCTGCTCGGCATCGGCATGACCACGACCATCGCGCCGCTCACGACCACGGTCATGTCGTCGTGTCCGCAAGCCCGTGCGGGGCTTGCATCGGGAGTGAACAACGCCGTCGCCCGCGGCGCGTCGTTGCTCGCCATCGCCGTGATCGGCGCCGCGGCAATCGCCTCGTTCTCGGCGCGGTTCGAGGAGGGGCTCGCGAAGCTGCCGTTGGCGCCACAGGTCCGCTCCGAACTGCTCGCACAGAGAAGCCGCTTGGCGGCGCTCGAGATCCCGCGCTCGGTGTCGGCCCACTTGCGGAAGTCGATCGAGTCGACGGTGGCCTCTTCCTTCCGCGACTCCTTCCGCCTCGCGCTGCTCCTCGCCGCATCCCTCGCGCTAGCCAGCGCGCTCGTCGGCCTGCTGACGATCCGGGTGAAGGGCCGCAGGTGAAAGTCACGTCGCGGGCAGCGACAGCCACGCGGAGCCCATGCCGTTTGGATCCGCCGGGCACGGAATGGACCGCGCGTCGAACGGCGACGTCACTTACGCGGTCGAAATTCGCGATTCACGAATCGGCCGACGGTTCGCGTCCTATCCGCGTCGATCCTGATGACGAGCCGATGGCCTTCCGGAGCCGGTTCGAAATGTGGATACGGCTGGTGGCTGAGGTGGGCTATGAGGCGCCTGCGTCCCGCCGCGGTGCCGACCGATGACACCAATGCCGCAAGAGGACGGACCTCGCCCCGCTTGGATTTCTTCACGCGCGGACCCACGCGCTGAGGATACCGATTTTCTGCGAATTCGAAACCCCGCGGGAGAATGCCGTGGGTCAAATTTCAGACGCCTTACGGCGCCGACACTGGCGCGGTGCCTGAACGGGCGGCTGCTCAAAGGCTGTCAGGCGGCCGACTAGCGACGTGATCCCGCCGCTTCAGTGCGAAGCACAGCCAGCCGCGCCTGAGCCCCCTTTAACGCGTGCTGCAACTCCGGTTCGCAGTCCTTCCAATGCTCGACGAATCGGGAGTAGTACACAACGGCATTCTCCCGGTTTCCGCGCCTCTCCTCGATCTGAACGTTGGGATCGGGCATCGCTCATGACGTGCGGTTCGATCCGGCACGCCTTCAGCGAGATGTCGGTCGCCGCATCGCGGAAACTGCGAGCGGCGCGGCCGTGGACGCAGGAAGAACTCGCCGTCCGCTCGGCGTCTCCGCGCGGTACATCCAGAGCGTCGAAGGCGGCCGCCAGAACGTGACGCTTTCGTCGTTGGCGCGAGTCGCACGTGAACTCGGTGCGCCCGTGCGCGCGCTGTTCGACGTCCCGACGCTGCTAGGGATGTACTGCGGTCGCCGCGCTGCCCGACCGCGCCGGTGCCGAGGTGCCCCAGGTAGACAGCGCGTCTTGATCGGGAGGCAAAAGATGGCCGTCTCTTCGCCCTGGTGCGGCAGACGCTTTGGGACGCTCTCGTCGCCCCTTTTTGCCCCAAGTTCCCCAAGCTGCCGGCCCATGTACGAAGGCCCGCTCCCTGGTCGGGATCCGGGCCCTTTACAGAGGGAAATTGGCTATCTGGTGCCCAGGGCGAGATTCGAACTCGCACGCCTTACGGCGCCGCCCCCTCAAGACGGTGTGTCTACCAGTTCCACCACCTGGGCGAGAGCAGGGAGCGCGCTTCGTAGCACCGCTCCCGGCATTCTTCAAGACTACTTCCTGGACGGAGCCGGAGGGTTCGCGGGCGGCGTCTGGGTGTTCTGCGCAGGGATCGCCGCACCGCCGGTAGCGGGCGCCGGAGCCGTCTGACCGGTGGGCACCGCCGGCCGCGGGCCGCTCTTTTCCTCCGACTTCTTCGCCGCGTCCTGGGCGGCGATGTTCCGTCGGGCGCGGAGCACGGAGTCGCTGTGCGAGGAGCGCCAGGCGAGCGTCAGCGACGTCACCATGAAGATGATCGCGCACACCGTCGTGACCTTGCTGAGGAAGGTCACAGAGCCTCGGCCGCCAAAGACGGTGTTCGAGGATCCGCCGCCGCCGGCGAAGGCCGCCATCGCGTCGCCTTTTCCGGGCTGGAGAAGGATCACGAAGATGAGGAACACGCTGACGACGACGTGGATGGTGACGATGAACGCGAACATGAGGGGTGCGCGAATAACATGCGCTCCGGGGGCGGGCAAGCTGGCTCGATCCGGACGCTTGCCTGCCTTCCCGCTGCGCGAAAGGTAGTATGCGTTCATGCCCGGCGCGCTGGAGCTTCCGCCCATCAGCACGGCCATTCTCGCCGACGTCGAGCAGGCCGCCGTCGACTGCGGCGTGACGCGCGATCAGATGACCGAGGCCGCGGCGCGCGCGGCAGCCGCGATCTCGCGGAAGATGCTCGACAACCAGCTCGCCGCGGCAACGGTGGTGGCGCTGGCGGGTAACGGCGTCAAAGGCTCCGTCGCGTTGCAGGCGCTGCGCATCCTGCATGGGTTCGGCGCGCAGTGCTCTGCGGTCCTCGTGGGCGGCGAGCGCGACATGCGGCCCGAGACAGCCCGCGCGGTGGCGGTCTGCGAGCTGCTTCGGCTGCCGTTGCTGCAGCCGCGGTCTCCGGCGGTGCGCGGCGCCGTCGCGGATGCCAAGCTCGTTCTCGACGGCCTGGTCGGCGTCGGGTTGGACGGTGCGCCGCGGGAGCCGCTCGCATCGCTCATCCGGATCTCGAACGAGGTCCGCGCGAACGCGCTTTCCCTCGAATGACCCAGTGGCCTGGAGCCCGATAGCGGGGAGCCGCTTCAGCCGACGCTAAAGGCGCGGACAACCCTCGCGCTGGGCTTGCCTTGCGCCGGACTCTTCGCGTCTCTCGCCTGGCAGTTCACCGGCGAGGTCTGGCTCTGCGACATCGGCTATCCGCCGGAAGCGCTGGAGCAGGCAAAGCTCGATGCCGAGGGGCTCTTCGAAACCAACGAGATCATCCGCCTGCGCTAGACCTCGATCAATCCCTTCCGCAGCCCCTCCGTGACCGCTTCCACCCGGTTCGTCACCTCGAGCTTGTCGTAGATGTGCTCGAGGTGCGTCCGGACGGTGGCCCGCGAGAGATCGAGCACGCCGGCGGCCTCGTTGTTCGACAGGCCCTTCGCGATCAGCCGGAGGATCTCCACCTCGCGTTCGGTCAAAGGACGGGTGGGAGGCTCCTCGCGCAGGGCCGGTTTCCCCTCCGTCTCGGGGACACGAAAATGACGGAGGAGTCGCCGCGCCAGGCTCGGCTGGATCACGCTGCCGCCCGCCTTCACCTCGCGGATGGCGTCGAGGATCTTCTCCGAGCTCGCGCCTTTCAGCAGATACCCGGAGGCGCCGGCCTTCACCGCGTCGAGGACCTTCTCCTCCTCGTCGAAGATGGTGAAGATCAGGACCTCGATCGATGGCCACTTCCGCTTCACCTGGCGGGTCACTTCGATTCCGCTCATGCGCGGCAAGCCCAGGTCCTGGAGGAGCACGTCGGGCTGCTTCTGCTGCAGCAGCTCGAGCACCGCCTCGCCGGAAAGCGCGGTGCCGACCACCTCGATCTCCGGCGACTCCTGCAGGATCTTCACCTGCGCCTTGAGGATCTGCGGCTGATCCTCGCAGACGACGACCTCGATTTTCCTTGCGGGTGCGGCGCTCATCGCTCCAGCTCCTCTCCGGCGTGGACCCCGAGCTCGATGCACGTACCCTTTCCGGGCGCCGACGTCATCCGGAAGTCGCCCGATACCTTCTTTGCGCGCTCCCGCATGTTGGCGAGCCCGTAATGGCCCGCCCGAGAGAGGGTTGCGGGGTCGGAGGGCAGGGTGAAACCAGGCCCGCGGTCGTGGATCGTCAGCTTGGCGCGTTCCTCGTCGAACGCCAGGCTGACTTTGACGACCGTTCCCTTCGGACAATGCTTTGCGGCGTTGGTCACCGCCTCCTGCAGCACCCGGAACAGGGCCAGCGCGCTCTCCGGGCCGACCGATCGCTCGGGTCCGGTGCGCTCGAAACGCACGTCCAGACGATGCCGTCCGGAGGCGAGCCTGCAGTAGTCCGAGACGGTGCCGACGAGGTCGAAGTCCTCCTTCATCATCCGCAGGCTGCGGCGCAGCTCATCCATCGATTCGGAGGCCGCGTCGTGGAGGTCGGAAAGCTCCTTGCGAATGGTGGGCAGGATCACGGCGCGAGCCTCGGTGTTTCCCGACAGGCGCGCGCGCACTTCCGAGCCGTCGATCATGTTCAGCAGGTATTCGCTCTGGATCACGACCGAGGAGAGCACGCCTCCGAGCCCGTCGTGGATTTCGCGCGCCAGCCGGTTCCGCTCGTCGACGATGGCCATGTCGCGCAGCGCCGTGGAGAGCTTCTGCAGCTCCCGGTGCTTCGTCCGGTCGCGCTCGTTCAGGTACACGATCACGTAGACGAGGATGCAATTGATCGCCGAGTACCAGAGCAGGATGAAGACATCGATCTGCGTCAGCGCGTGGCCGCCGAGCACCTGGCTGGCCTTCGCCACCACCGGGAAGGCAAGCAGCGGCGGGACCACGGCGAGCGGAGTGGGGAAGAGGAGGACGAACTGGATGGTGAAGAGCAACTGGGCCGCAAGCAGCGGACTGCGGAGCCCACCGGTGACGCTCACCAGCCAGACCAGCACGCAGAGGTCGGCGCAGAGCGTGGCGAAGGTCAGCGCCTTGCCCAACTTCTTGCGCGCGAGGAAGAGGTAGTTCGCGGCGCTGTACGCGACCATCAGCAGGTAGACGGCGAACGGCTTCGACCCCCGGATGCCGAACGCCGCCGACCACGACGGCACCCCGATGACGCCGAGGCCGAGCACCAGGAACGCGAGCCGGGCATAGAACAGCGCCCGGGCCCGGGTGAGGAAGCGGTCCTCCTGGAAGACGCGCGACCTCTCGGTGCGCTCGGGCCGCGCCGCGAAGAGCCCACCGCGCGACGGCGCGCCGACCAGCGTCCCCCTCTCCCCCATGCGCGCGCGACGATAGCAGCGCGCTCGGGCGACGGGCAATCAAGGGCCCGCGTCAGCTCCGCAGGCGCGCGCGATGTCGGGATGGCGCGTGAAAACGTACTGCTCGCGCGGTGTCGACCGGCCCGTCTTCTCGTCGAACAGAGGGGTGCCGCCCGGGTACATCGTCCCCTCCGGATCCCCGAACGGATTCAGTCCCTTTGCAGCGAGCTGCTGGTCGAGGCAGGACCCGGCGGGCGCGGTCGGCGGCGCCGGCGCCTCCTGGCGGCACGGCGCGGCGAGTAGCGCAACCAGGGTTGCCCAGCGCGTCATCGCTGCTATCCTGCCCGGCGGCGGCGAGGAACGCCAGATGACGCCACTTCTGCGCTGGGGCGACGCGCTCTTGAAGCTGGAGCCGTTCCGGCCTCGCGGGTCAATCGCCGATCGCGTTCCCACGCCGTCCCGCGTCGTGGAGCTGACCGGAAACCAGGCGCTCTCGCTCGCGCGACATGGAGCGACCTTCGCTCTTCGCGGCGCGGTCACGTACGAGATGCATGCGGCGCTTCGGATGTGGGGTGTGGCCGTGGTGAAACGCGCGGATCCCTGGACGCCGGATCCGTCGCTCTTTGCCCGCACGCTCGGCGCGGAGTTGCTCGAGCAACTGTCCGAAGCCCCGCCCCTCGTCGTCTGCCCCGCGGCGGACGGCGCGGCCTTGCTCGGCGCTCTGCAGGCTTTGCGCCAGCGCTGGCCTCGGGTGCGCGGCGTCGCGTTGATCGCCGCGGATACCGAGCTGCCCGATCTCCCTCGCTCCTCCGACCTGCCCCGAGAGATCGACCGGATCCGGGTGGGTCGCGCGGATGCCGCGCGGGCGCGGGCTCGCGTCGGCCGCGAGCTCGGCTTGCTGGCGTCGCACGCAGGCGCTGCCGCGGCGGCGTTCGCCCACGGCCAGGGAGGGGTTGCAATCGTGAGCGGTCCCGGCGAGCGCGAGTTCTCGCTCGAGGCAGCGGCATGAAGACCGCCGTGCTCCTCGGCGCCGGTGGACTTGGCTGCCCCGCGGCGCTTGCGCTCGCCGAATCCCAGCCGGATCTGCGGCTCATCATCGTCGATCCCGACCGCGTCGATCGGTCCAATCTCGCGCGCCAGATCCTGTACGGCGAAGCGGACCTCGGCGCGCACAAGGCGGAGGTGGCAGCCCGCCGCACCGGCGGGGAAGCGCGGGTGGCCCGATTCGACGCCGCGACCGCGGACGAGCTGCTCGCGGACGCGGACGTCCTGCTCGACGGCACCGACGATTTTCCCACCCGCTTTCTCGCCAACGACGAGGCGCTCCGCCGCGGGATCCCACTCGTCCACGGAGCCGCGCTGGGATGGACTGGCCAGCTCCTCACCGTCCTGCCGGGCCGGACGGCCTGCTTGCGATGCCTGTTCGAGGGTCCGCCGGATCATGCGCCCACCTGCGCCGAAGCCGGCGTCCTCGCGGCGCTCTGCGGTCTGGTCGGAGCCGCGATGGCACGCGCCGCCCTGGCGGTCCTGCGCCGCGATCCCGAAGCGGGCGTGTTGCACCGCTGGGATGCGCGGACGGGGACGCACCGTCCGCTCCCGCTCGAGCGCGATCCGGCGTGCGCCGCCTGCGCCGCCGCGGCATCCTATGAGGCAAGGAGTTGACGACATGCCTGTGACCGTGAAGATCCCCGCCCCGCTGCGCCCGCTGACCGCCAACCAGGGCGAGGTCGCTGTCGAGAATGCCGGAACCGTCCAGGCCGTCCTGGAGCAGCTCTCGCGGAAGTACCCCGGCATCCGGGAAAAGCTGCTCGACGACAAGGGCGCGCTGCGGCGGTACGTGAACCTCTTCCGCAACGACGAGGACGTGCGCCACGCCCAAGGCCTCGGCACCGAGCTGAAGGAAGGCGATCGGCTGACCATCGTGCCGGCGATCGCCGGCGGATGCTGACTCCGGAGCAACAGGAGCGGTACTCCCGTCACTTGCTGCTGGACGGCTTCGATCAGGACCGGGTCCGTGCCGCTTCCTTCCAAGTCGTCGGCAGGGGCCTCGCAGCGCTCTGGGCAGCGCGATATCTGGCCGTGAGCGGATGCGGCCGCGTGGTGGTCGACGAACCGGACTGGCACGACGAGCTCCGCCGTCTCGCGCCTTGGACCTCCTTCTCGGGCCCGGTTCAAAGAGAGATCATTGTTTCCACCGGGGCGCGCCGCGAAGGAGCGGATGCGGCGATGGAAGGAGCGCAGGCCGCAATCGACGCGATTCGGCAGGTGTTGGCGACGTGATCCTCGATTCGCTCACGCAGGCGGTCGGCAACACACCGCTGGTGCGGCTGCCTTCCCTCGAGCCACCGGGAGTCGAGATCCATGCCAAGCTGGAGTGGTTCAACCCTGGCGGAAGCGTGAAGGATCGCGCCGCCCTGCGCATGGTCCAGGAAGCGCTGCCCATCCTGCGCGGGAGGACGTTGCTCGACTCGACCAGCGGGAACACCGGTATCGCGTATGCGTGGATCGGAGCGGCGCTGAAGATTCCCGTCGCCTTGGTGATGCCGGAGAACGTCAGCGAAGCGCGCAAGCGCATTGCGCGCCACTTCGGGGCCCGGATCATCTTCAGCGACCCGCTCGAGCAGTCCGACGGCGCCATCCGCCTCGCGCGACAGCTCGCCGAGGAGGAGCCCGAGCGGTGGTTCTACATCGACCAGTACTCGAACGAAGCGAACCCGCGTGCGCACGAGGCGGGCACCGCGCCGGAGATCTGGGAACAGACAGAGGGACGCGTCACGCATGCCGTGATCGGGATCGGCACCGGAGGGACGATCATGGGGACCGGCCGGGGCCTCAAGGCCCGGAACCGGAACATCGAGGTCATCGCGGTCGAGCCCGCCGAGGCGCTGCATGGGCTCGAAGGCCTCAAGCACATGCCCTCGAGCATCGTGCCGGGCATCTACAAGGAGTCCGAGCTGGATCGGAAGCTGAGCGTTGCGACCGATCCCGGTTGGGACATGGCCGAGCGACTGATCAAGGAGGAGGGCCTGCTCGCCGGCCACAGCGCCGGTGCCGCTGCCGTGGGTGCGACGCAGATCGCGCGCGAGCTCGCCGACGCTGGGCGGCGCGGAGTGATCGTGACGTTGTTTCCGGATCGCGCCGACCGGTACATTGCGCCACCATGATTCCGGACGACACGCTGCGAGAGATCGCGCGCCACGCGCGCGAAACGTATCCGGCGGAATGCTGCGGCCTCTTGGTCGCGGATGCGTCGGGCGCGTTGCGCTTCCAGGCTATCGCGAACATTGCCGGTAGCGACAAAGGCTCGGCGACCAGCGGCCGATCGCGCCGGGACGGCTACGTCATGGATCCGAAGGCCGTTCTCGAGGCGCTGGAGGCGGTCGACCGGTCGGGCGGTCGCCTGTGGGGCATCGTCCACTCCCACCCGGACGTCGGTGCCTACTTCTCTAGTGAAGACAGGGACATGGCCTTGGGTGGAGGCGAGGAACCCCTCTGGCCAGGCGTCCGGTATCTCGTTGTCTCGGTCCGCGGCGGCCAGGTCGAAGGCGCACGCTTGTACGCTTGGGACAACTCACGCCACGATTTCTGGGAAGAAGAACTACCAGCGATTACGTCATTTTCCTGAATATCCTTCCGGCGAGTAATCCCCCGAGCATATTCCTTGCCACAGTAGGGGAAGGTCGGTATGGTGCGCCGACTTTCCGAAGGAGATCGCGGGTCCATGAACCTGGGTATGATGGGAACGAGCGGGTTTACCGTTTGGCTGACCGGAATGAGCGGTTCGGGAAAATCCACGCTTGCTCAGGGACTGGCCAACCGCCTGCGGCGGCTCGGGAAAGTGGTCGACGTGCTCGATGGGCCCGACCTGGAGCAGATGCTCAACGTCGGCGGCGCCGCCACCAAGGACGAGCGAAACGCCGAAGCGCGCAAGCTCGCCTGGGTGTGCAGGCTCGTGACTCGCGGCGGCGGGATCATCATCCAGTCCGCCATCGAGAGCCCGTATCGCGAGGCGCGCGACGACGCGCGCAGGAGCATCGGCCGCTTCGCCGAGGTCTTCGTCGAATGTCCGACGGAGACGCTCATTCAGCGGGACAAGTCAGGCAAGTACAAGCGCGCTCTGGCAGGAGAGCTGAAGACGCTCCCGGGGATCACCGAGCCGTACGAGCCGCCCACTCACGCCGAGGTGGTCGTCGACACCAGCAAGCACACCGTCGACGAGGCCGTGGAGCACATCCTCGGGCAGCTCGTCGCGCAGCACCTGCTCGATCCGGCGGTCGCGGCCATGAAGGGAAGGCCGCGGGTCCAGGCGCGCGCGGCGACGACGAAGCCGCCCAAGCCAGAGAAGAAGATCCTCAAGATGCCCGCCCGCAAGGCGGCCAAGGCGAAGCGCGCGCCACCCGCGCGGCGGCAGACGGCTGCACGCACCGCGCGCGCAGACCGCCCGCGCATGGCCGCGGGCGGAAAGCGCAAGCGCTGAGCTACATCCGGTAGGCCAGCATCAGCTGCGTCACGAACCCGAACGAGCTGCCGCCGGTGCTGGGGAGCACGGGACCGAACCGGGTATTGATGCCGACCGCGAGCCGCGGGTCGACATGGAATTCCACCGCTGGTCCGAACATCGGTGAGATCCAGAATGAAACCGGGCTGGGTGTCACGTAGAGCGTCATGTTCAGGTCGACGCCGAATGCGGCCGTGATGTCGCGATTCACGGCGTAACCGACGATAGCGCCGACCGGGAACGCAATGCCGAACAGCGCCGGGCTGTAGGTGAACAGCTTGATGCCCGGGTCGACGTGCAGCAGCACGGAGAGGCGATCGCTGCGCAGGGCCACCATCCGGTACGGGACGCGAAATCCGATGCCGAACTGACTGGCCTCGGTGGCTCCCTCGACGCCGAACAACAGGTCGAACTTCGCGCCGACGTCGGTGTCACGGCTCAGTCCGTGTGTGATGCCGAACGTGACGCTCGGCCATCCAAACTCGCCGCTCACCACGTTGACGCCGTTGCCCACGGTTTCGCCGCCGAGAAGGCTGTAGCGGCCGGTAACGGGCGCACTGATCTCCGACGTGCGCCGGGTTTGTGCGGTCGCTTCCAGAGCGACGGCCATGGTCAGAACGAGAACCTGGATCAGTGTCCGCATCGATCACCTCTTGCGACGCGACGTACCATGAGCGCGCGCCGTGTCACGAAAAAAGCGCCGGTGTGCCGCGTTGCGTGGACCGCGCCGCGCTTCCCCGCTATGTAGCGCCCGTGACTTCGTCGCTGGACGCCAAGCGGGACCAGGTGATCGCGCGGCTGCGTTCCCTGGGCAGCGTGCTGGTCGCGTACTCCGGCGGCGTGGATTCCGCCTTGCTGCTGGCGCTCGCGATCGATGCTCTGGGAGAGCGCGCCGTCGCGTTCACCGCCCTCTCGGCCGCCGTCCCTCCGGATGAGCTGGAGGGAGCGCGTGTCGTTGCCCAGCATCTCGGAGCGCGACATATCGAGAAGGCATCCGCGGAGCTGGAAGATCCCCGCTATGCCGCGAACCCGGTGAACCGGTGCTACTTCTGCAAGACCGAGCTGTACACGCTCGCCACCGCCGAGGCGCGGGCGCTCGGACTGGCCGCCGTCGTCTCCGGAACCAACGCCGACGAGCTCGCCGACTACCGGCCGGGCTTGCAGGCGGCGTCCGAGCACGAAGTGGTGCAGCCGCTGGCGGAGGCGGCGTTGACGAAGGCAGAGATCCGCGAGCTGAGCCGCGACCTGAAGCTTCCCACCTGGGACAAACCGCAGCAGCCGTGTCTCTCCTCGCGGATTCCTTACGGAACCGAGGTGACGCCGGAGCGACTCGCGCAGCTCGCCGAGAGCGAGATGGCGCTCCGCAAGCTGGGGCTGCGCGAATTCCGCGTGCGCTATCATGGAGAGATCGCGCGCATCGAGGCCGGGGAGGCCGACTTCGATCGCCTCGTGCGCGTGCGCGCGGACGCCCTGGCCGCGCTGAAGGCCGCCGGCTTCAAATTCGTCACCATCGATCTCGAGCCGTTCCGCTCCGGCCGCCTGAACGAGGCCGCGGGCCTGGTCCCTCTACGCCGGTAGGGTTGGAAATCGTTTTCTCATTGTCCGCCGTGCGGAGCGCCTCCAGATTGCGCGAGGGGGGATGGCATGCGCTCGCCGGCCTGGGTCGCGCTGATTGCGCTGCTCTGCGGATGTGCTGGCGGCTCCAGCGGCGAGGGGTCCGTCGACAAAAGACAGTTGCCGGTAGTGACCGGCCTGACGTTGACCTCGGCGAGCGACGCTCTGCGCGTCGACGCCTCCTGGCAATCCGCCGGGCCGCGGTTTTCATACGCCGTCGCGCGGACTGACGGCGTCGTCCGGACGCTCGCGAGCGTCTCGGGAACGTCCTACTCCGTGACCGGGCTCGTGCCGGGCGAAAGCATCTGTATCGCCGTCGCCGCTGTCGCGGAACGCATGACCGGACCCATGAGTGCGGCCGTGTGCGCGACCGCTCTCGACACGCCGCGCCCGCCGGCAAGCGTTCGGGCCGAAGGGATTGCGTCAGGCCTTCTGATCGACTGGACTGCGCTGCCCGATGGACCTCCCATCGAGGGATGGGACGTCGTCGTCTCGGGGAATGAATCGAGTCTGCCGGCAACTCTCCATTCCATGACGGCGACCGGGTTGACCGACGGCACGAGATACGAAATCGCCGTCTATGCACGCAACGCCGGTGGTCGTTCGCGGCCGGCGACGATTTCGGCGGTGGCCGGTCCGCGGCGTGTCCCGGCACCGCCGGGGTGGATCGTTGGTGACCGCGTCCCAATCCTGCTGGCACGGACGGCGGTTGTCGCTCATGAACGTCTTTGGGTCATCGGGTTCGAATTGCATGCGAACGTGCTCACTCCTGCCACGGCGGTCGCGACCATCGATGCGCAAGGTGTGCCGCGGAACTGGGAAATCCTCGCGCAAAAGCCGCCGTACACTTCGGTATATGCGAGCTCGGCGGCGAGCGGCGCCGCGCGCCTGCTGGCCATCGGCGGATCCTGCTGTGGCCTCGGTGCCGCTGGCTCTGGCGAGGTGAGAATCTCGGCGCTCCGTGCCGACGGCTCCACAGACGCTTGGGCAATCGCGGGCGACCCGTACGCGCCGCGCGCATCCGCTCCTGGCGTGGTCGCCGATCAAATGCACTTGTATGTGATCGGCGGATTCTGGTGGTCCGGCGGGTCATTCTCAGGCTATGGGACGAATCTCGTCCACGTCCACGTCGCCGATCTGACCCGCGAAGGGAACATCGCTCGTTGGCGATCCGGCGCGCCATTGCCACGGGCCGGGCGCGCCTTGGCGACCTCACTCAACGGACGCATCTATGCGGTCATCGGTGCGTCTGACGGAGGGCTTCCGCCATCCCTTGTGTACGCGGAGCCCTCAGCGGGGTCGATCGCCTCCTGGCGCGATCCCTCTGCTCCCGGCGGCTTCGCGAGCGTGAAGGCGCTGACGGCGGCAGCAGGGCGATTGTACGTCGTCGATGGTGACGGGAAAGTCTTTGTCGGAGCGGTGACACCGGATGGCGACGTTTCGTCGTGGTCGCACTGGCCAGCGGAAGCTCTGGGGGAAACGCTGGATGTGCTCGTCGGCTCCGGAAGCCTCCTATACGCGCTGCGATTTGACACGGTACTGGTGGGCACGATCGACGACCGCACCGGTCACACCGTCGGGGAGGCGCCTGAGGTTCCCGCACAGCTGCCCACCGTCCGCGCGTGGTCGCCTGCTGGCGGGGTTGTGCGCGTCTCGTGGGATCCGGTTCCCGACGCCCCCGCATATGAAGTGAAGAAAGCGGCAGATGCACCCGTGCGCGTGACGACGACCGAGACGACGTTCACCGATCTGGATCCATACTCGCGGATCGGCTTCAGCGTGCGCGCCGTCAACGATTCCGGCCCGGGTCAGTGGGCGCGGTCGGATCCGGTCTATCCATGGCCGTCGTCGACCTGGCGACCAGGCATCGAGATGGGCCCCTCGCGCGAATACGCGTTCTTCGCTGGAAACTCCATCTTCGCGGTGACGTCGCCGACGTCGTTCACGGCGCCTCTCGACGACTCGGGCATGCCCTGGACGACCATCGGCCGCGACCGTTACGCCGGCGGGGTCCTGCCCCCGCACCACGACAATGAGGGTGCGGCCGTTCTGCCTGTTTCCGAGACGACGACATGCCTGGTTCTTACCGGAGGACGGCAGTACCGCGACGTGCCAGGAACGCCGGCGGTGTCCACCTCGTGCATTCGCGACGACGGCTTTGAAGGGCAATGGCTCGCGACGCCGTCTCCCGCGGCAATGCCCGCTGTTCGTTTCGATCACGCCTCGGTGGCCGTCGGAAACCGGATCTACGTGCTCGGTGGCTCGCAGGACGCCGTCGGCGTGGACGTGCCGCTCTCCGACGTCAGTTTCGCCACGTTCGGCGCCGATTTGTCGGTCAGCGGGTGGAGATCCACGACCCCGCTTCCCGGTCCCTCCGCGACCATTGCCGCGACCGCGGCCGAGGGACGCGTCTACGCGATTGCACCCTCGTTCGCTTCCGACCGGCTTTTTTGCGCCGACGTCAACGGCGATGGATCGCTCAGCCCGTGGCGCGAAGCGGGCCGGATGCCGTACACGCGGGCGAGACCGTCCGCGATCGTCGTGCACGGGTTCTTCTACGTTCTCGGTGGGAGCGCCGACGGGGAACCGACGGTACTGATCGGCCGCCTCGATTCCAGGACCGGCGCGGTGACTTCCTGGAGCGCCGACCCCGCGGACTCATTCGCGCGGCCGCTCATGAATCCCGCCGTGCTGTCCCGTGGCAATCGTTTGTACGTCTTCGGAAGTTCCGGAGGCATCGGGCAGTCGCCGCTCCAGACGGCGGAGATCGATCCGGCCACTGGGCGGCCCAAGCCGTGGCGGTGATTGCACGGGTCAACGAAAGGGGTCCAGATCGGGCGGGTAAAGCACTTCGAGGAGCGTCAAGCCCTGTGCCGGAGCGCACGCTCCCATCCAGGGACGCGTCCGGCGCGCCAGGTCGGCGAGCGAGTCAGGGGTAGCGAATCCAAGCGCGATGGCCGCGAGGTGGCCGGCGAGATTGCGCACCTCGTGCTTGCGAAAGGCTCTCCCCGTCACCTCCAGCACGCCGTCGTCGCCGAGCGACCATGAGGTGAGCGGTGGAGCAGGCTTGTGGCCCCTGGAAGGGGAACAAAGTCCAGAGAGGTGGGGCAGTCCCGCGAGGCCCCGGAGCGCGGCGCGGGCACGCTCCCAGTCGGGCTCGCCCTGGACGAAGCTGCGAAGAGCATAGCGGTACCGCTTTCCGATAGCGCTGCTGCGCGCATGGAACGATCGTTCCGCGATGGTCCAGCGCAAGAGCCGTAGCGCGGGAGGAAGCTGAAGGCCGTCCAGATTCGTGGCTCGGCCGCTCTCGAGCGACGCGACCTGGCCCAGGGCATGAACACCCGCATCCGTTCGCGACGCTCCGTGGACGACCGGTCGCTTTCCCAGGAGAGCGCGCAGCCCGCTCTCCAGCGTCCCTTGGACCGTCGCCATTCCAGGCTGCTTCTGCCAGCCGCGAAACGCCGCGCCGTCGTACGAGAGCAGCAGCGCGAAGGTCTGGTTCAAGACAACACCCGATGTTGACGCTCGCCGGGTCGCTCCGCAACCGACGCGCTGCGCGATTCTGTGGGAAGATCTTGCCACAGCGGGGGAGCCAGCGGCAGCATAGTGCCCAGCAAGGAAAATCGTGTGCGCCGCGAACGGATTCTGGCGCGTCGGACCCACCCTCTATAAATTTCCCTACGTACTGTCGCTGGTCATGGTTGCCCGGCCGGCAGCCCCTTGCGTACACTCCTGTAAGGAGGAGGTGACATGAGCCGGAAGGACAGCCATCACCACGGCAATCTCTCCTGCTCCTTCTGTGGGAAGGGGCAGAGGGAAGTCCGGAAGCTCATCGCCGGCCCCACCGTCTACATCTGCGACGAGTGCATCAAGCTCTGCAACGACATCATCGCCGAGGAAAGCGAGCGCGAGGAGAACCGTCCCGCCGTCGCGCTCCCGGCGCCGATGGAGATCAAGACGTTCCTCGACGACTACGTGGTCGGTCAGGAGCGTGCCAAGAAGATCCTCGCCGTCGCCGTCTACAACCACTACAAGCGCATCTACTCGAAGAAGCCCGCCCGCCAGCGTCCGGGGATGCAGGCCGCGCGGCAGCAAGGCGACAGCGACGTCGAGCTGCAGAAATCGAACATCCTCCTGCTCGGCCCCACCGGCTCTGGCAAGACGCTGCTGGCGCAGTCGCTGGCGCGCTTTCTCAACGTCCCGTTCACCATCGCCGACGCCACCTCGCTGACCGAAGCGGGCTACGTCGGCGAGGACGTCGAGAACATCATCCAGAACCTGCTGCACGCGGCCGACTACGACGTGGAGAAGGCGGCGCGCGGCATCGTCTACATCGACGAGATCGACAAGATCGCGCGCAAGGGAGACACGCCGAGCCCCACCCGCGACGTCGGCGGCGAGGGCGTGCAGCAGGCGCTGCTCAAGATCATCGAGGGCACCCGGGCCAACGTCACCCCGCGGGGAGGCAAGAAGTACAACCAGCAGGAATACATCCAGGTCGACACTTCGAACATCCTCTTCATCTGCGGCGGCGCCTTCTACGGCATCGAGAACATCATCAAGCGGCGCGCAGGAGAGAAAGGGCTGGGCTTCGGCGCGCACGTGCAGCCGAAGGACAACCGCGGCGTCGGCGAGATGCTGCAGCTGATCGAGCCGACCGATCTGATCAAGTTCGGGATGATCCCGGAGTTCGTCGGCCGCCTGCCGATGATCGCCACCCTCGACGATCTGACCGAGGACGATCTGGTCACCATCCTCACCCAGCCGAAGAATGCGCTGGTCAAGCAATACCAGAAGCTCTTCGAGATGGAGCGGGTGAAGCTGACCTTCTCGCGCGAGGCGCTGCGGTCGATCGCCCACGAAGCCATGCGCCGCAAGGCGGGAGCGCGCGGCCTGCGCGCCATCATGGAAAATGCGATGCTCGACATCCAGTACGACGTGCCGTACCGGGACAGCATCAAGGAGTGCAAGATCACCGAGGGCGTGATCATGCGCGGCGAAGAGCCCACGCTGCTCTTCGAGAAGGACCGCAAGACGGCGTGATTTCCGCCGCGGCGGTTTGTTTGTGCGGTTGCGTGAACATGCCAGCATGGCGGCCGTCCAAGCAGCAGGGAGGCCCGCCATGAAGTCAATCCTGCTCGCCGTTCTCCTCGCCGCCGCCCCCGCTCTCGCGCAGGGCTACGACCGCAGCGGCTGGGACCAGGGATCGTGGTCACAGGACGGCTCCGGCTCCGACGGATATGGCTACGGCGACGATCGATACGGGTCGCAGCCGGCGGACAATTCCTGGCAGTCGTACCCGGACGATGCCGACTACACGGCAGGCAGCGGGCCGACCTTCGACGACTTCCGCAGCGACTCCGAGCTCACCTGGAACGGCGAATGGATCGACACCCCCGAATACGGCACCGTCTGGCGGCCGACGCATGTCGCCTCGGACTGGCAGCCGTACACCTATGGCCGCTGGGTATGGACGCGCGCCGGCTGGGCCTGGGCGAGCGACGAGTCGTTCGGATGGGCCGTCTACCACTACGGGCGCTGGGGCTGGTCTCCGGCAGTCGGCTGGATGTGGGTGCCGGGGAGCATCTGGGCGCCGGCGTGGGTGAGCTGGCGTTGGAGCGATGGTTATGCGGCCTGGTGCCCGATGGGCGTGCGCGACTCTTACGTCGAGCAGCCTGCGCTCTGGGTCGTCGTTCCCACACGGACCTTCCTCGAGCCGGTCGTCCATCACGTCGTGCCCCGACCGCAGCGGCGAGTCATCCCGTTGCCGGCTCGGGCGCCGGGCGGGCAGCAGAGCGGGCCCCCGGTAGCCTCCGTAGAGCGGGCGATCGGGAGGGCGGTCCGTCCCTTGGCCATCGGCGATGCGCGAACGCCCTCGGCAGCGCGGACGGGTTTCGGCGCCGTGATGTTCTACAGGCCGCGAACCGCCCCGGTTGCGGTCCCTGCCCGCAACGGACAGCCGATGGCGATTCCCCAAGGGCCGCGCGGTGTGCCGCAGGGTCCGGCGACGGCCCGCCCGCGGCCGACGTGGTACGGCGCTCCGCAGCCTTCCGTCCAGGCGCGGCCGCAGTCCAGTCCTCCCCCGACGGGCTTCGGCAACGTGATTCAGCAGCGGCCCGTGGCCGTGCCGCCACCGGCAGCCACGCCGCACGCCGCTTCGGGGACGAGCCCACAACCCGCGCCCCAGGCGACCGCGCCGGTCGCGCGGTCCAATGGCGAACAGCCGCAAGTCAAGGAGCGGTGACTAGATTCGCGCAGCATGACCCGTGAACGGCTGCTCGTTCTGCTGCGCGTCGCGGTCTGGGTCCTGGTCGGCGCCTGCGTGTTGGTCTTTGCCCGCAGGCTGGACTGGAACCAGGTCTCGCATGCGTTCCGGGGCGTCGACCTCGGCCTCGCGCTATTGGCCGTCGTGGTCTGTGTGCCCTGCACCGCCCTGCAGGGGCTTCGCTGGGCATCGCTGGTGCGGGGAATCCGTCGGGTTCCGCGCTCCACTCCGGTCGCCGCCATCTACGTGGGGCAGGCAGCGAGCGCCTTTCTACCGATGCGCGCGGGAGAAGCGGTGCGCACCGAGCTCCTCGCGCGGGCCACGGGAATCGCTCGCGCCACGGCACTCGGCACCGTCGCGCTGGACCATAGCGTCAACGGTGTCGTGATGTTCGCCTTCGCGGCGCTGTTGCCGGCGCTCCTGCCCGTGCCGCGATGGATGGCCGTCGTCGTCTGGCTGGGAATGATCGGGGCGGTGACGCTGGTCCTCACCTTTCTCTGGCTGGCGAAGCACCCGGAGTCGCTGCCCAGCGGACGGATCGCGAACGCGGTAGCTCGCGCCCGATCCGGGCTGATGGCGGCCCGGAATCCACGGGCGGTGGCGCAGGCGGCGATGTTTTCCGCCTTCGCCTGGACCCTGGAGATCGCGGTGACCATGCTCGCCCTTGCGGCATTCCACCTTCCACACGGCTTGCCGCAGGCGATGGGGGTCATCTTCGGCGTCAATCTGGCGCTGGCGATCCCTTCGCCGCCTGCCTCGCTCGGCAACTTCGAGCTCGGCGCCGGAACGGCGCTGGTGGCCCTCGGCGGCGACCCCGGTCACGCCGCCGCGTTCGCCATCGGGCTGCACGCCGTCCAGCTCCTGCCGACGCTTGTGATGGGCGGGCTGATGGCGACGAACTTCCGCAAGCCTGTCCCGGCGATGCCGCCGGCCGGCGCTCAGGAGGCGTAGTCCTCGCCCAGCACCCGCAGGTAGTTGCCGCCGAGGATGCCCCGCAGCTCTTCCTCGGAAAACCCGCGCTGTACCAGTTTCTCGGTGAGGGCGGGATACCGAGTCGCATCCCGGATTCCCCTCGCGCTGAAGACCCATCCGTCGAAGTCGGTCCCGATGCCGACATGTCGCGCGCCGGCCACGGTCGCTCCGTGCACGATGGAGTCCGCCATCGCTTCGATGGAATCGCCCCCGAGCAGATCGTTCCAGGTGATCACGCCGATCACGCCGCCGGTACGCGCAATCTCGCGCGCCTGCTCGTCGGACAGGTTCCGCTCGTAACCAGCGAAGCGGCGGAAACCGGTGTGCGTGGCGAGCAGCGGCCGGCTTGCGACCGAGAGCACGTCGGCGAACGAGCGGTCCGAGCAGTGCGTCACGTCGACGAGCACTCCCAGCTCCTCGCAGCGACGCACCAGCTCTCGCCCGAACGGCGTCAGCCCAGGCGCGCCGCGCAGCAGCGAGAAGAACGGCAACCGCGGCAGCTTCGCGGGCTGGGCCACGCCGTTGTGCACGAAATGCGTCAGCGTGAGGTAACGCAGGCCCCGCTCCGCGAGGCGCTCCAGCTTCTCCAGCGACCGCTCGACGTGGTGCCCTCCTTCCGCGGCGTGGATCACCGCCATTTTTCCACTCTGCACGATGGGCCGGACATCGCCCTTCTTCCGGGCGACCTGGGCGAGGGCAGGGTGGCGCGCGCAGAGCCGTTCGAGCGCGGCTAGCCCGCCCAGCGCGGCGCGGAAAGGGCTCATTGGCAGCACGGAAGGGGCGTACACGCAGTTGGTGAGGACGCGCAGCCCGCCCACGCGCGCCCGCGGCAGATCGATCTGCTGGCGGAGGGGGTTCCATTTCCGCGGCCCTCGGTGCTCCCGCCCGAGATCGCGCCGCAGATAGTAGGCGTTCAGGGCCGGATGCGCGTGCAGGTCGGCGACGGGCGCCGAGGCGTGCACCGACGCCGCGTCGAGCATCAGTGCTGCGTGACGCGGACGGCGGTCTTCATCTGCTTGCCGGTGTCGAGGTCCCTGGCGGACATCGTCAGGATCCCCTCGATGTTCACGTCGAAGGTGATCTCCAGCCGCGCCCTCCCCTTCGGTCCGGCCTTCAGACCGCTGAAGAGGAAGTCGCCGAGCAGCTCGTTGTGCGAGACGTGCGGGTTGTCGCCCTGGAAGATGCGCATGGCCACATCCGTCTGGCCGTCGTAGCTGGTGGTCGCTTCCACCGCCTTGGCGTTCGGGATGGGAGCGTTGCGGGGAAAGACGGTGTGGAACTCCCCGCCCGCTCTCTCCAGGCCGATGGCCATCGGGATTACGTCGAGGAGCTGCAAGCGCAGGTTGGAGTTGTCCTCCAGCGAGTTGGCGTAGAGAGCCGCGCCGATGGCGACGGCCTCGTCCGGGTGCACCCCTTTGGAGGGCGTCTTTCCGAAGATCCCGGTGAGCCGCTTCTGCACCGCCGGCATTCGCGTCTGGCCGCCGACGAGCAAGAGCTCATCGACTTTCTTCGGGTCGAGGCCGGCGTCATCCATCACCCGGGTGAGGATCTCCACCGTCCGCTCCACCAGATCCTGGGTGATCTCCTCGAGCAGACCGCGGGTGAAGACGAAGTCGATGTTCAGCGGCTGCCCCTGGGCCGTCATGGTGACGAACGGCACCGAGAACGGCGCCTGCTCGCGGCTGCTGAGATCGATCTTCACGCGCTCCGCCAGGTCCTTGATCCGCTGCATCGCCACCGGATCCGTGGAGAGATCGATGCCGTTCTTCTCGGCGAAATCGCGCAGCACGTACTCGATCATCGCCTGGTCGAAGTCGAGCCCGCCGAGAAAGATGTCGCCGCCGGTGGCCTTCACCTCGAAGACGCGATCGCGGATCTCGATGATGGAGATGTCGAACGTCCCGCCGCCCAGGTCGTAGATCACCACCGTCTCGTGCAGGTTCTTCCCGATGCCGTAGGCGAGCGCCGCCGCGGTGGGCTCGTTGATGATCCGCACCACCTCGAGCTGGATCAGCTTGCCGGCGTCCTTCACCGCCTGGCGCTGGCGGTCGGTGAAGTACGCGGGGACCGTCACCACCGCCTGCGTCACCTTCTCGCCTAGGTAGTCCTGCGCGACGACCCGGATCTTGTTCAGGATTTTCGCGCTGATCTCGGCGAGGCGGAAGTTCTTGTGCCCGACGTCGAGAATCACGTCGTTGCGCTCGCCGGGCTTGAGCTCGTATGCGACCTGCTGTTTCATCTGCTCGACGACGTCGCTGCTGTAGGAGCGCCCGACGAGCCGCTTGGCTGCGTACACCGTGTTCTTCGGATTCAACTGCCACTGGCGCTTCGCCTCGTGGCCGATCAGCTCGTTGCCCTTGTCGTCGATCGCAAAAATTGACGGAATGATGAACTCGCCGCCCTTGTAAGGAATGAGCTTGACCGCGCTTCCTTCGACGATGGCCGCGCAACTGTTCGTGGTGCCGAGATCGATTCCGATGATCTTGCTCACGGAGTGGTAGAGTACACCATGGTGGATTCAGCCCGATATTTAAAGTCCGTCGGCGAACAGGTCCGCCGCTCGTTCCTCGCGAACAAGACGATCCTCGCCTTCCAGGAATACATGGAGGCATTCTTCGAGGCGCCGCGCGTGCACGCTCGCGACGCCGCGCAGTACATCCGCGATTGCTTCGATTACTACGGGACGGAGACCGTCCAGCGGGCGTCCGGCAGCGTGCGCCGCTTCAAGCTGTTCGATCGTCCCTTCGACCAGGCCACGGGCGTGCAGGAAGGCGAGGGCGGCGCGCCGGTGGTCGGACAGGAAGAAGTCCAGAACGCCATCTACCGCATCCTCCACTCGTTCGTGCGCGCCGGCCGGGTGCACAAGCTGATCCTGCTCCACGGTCCCAACGGCTCGGCGAAATCGTCGCTCGTCGCCGCGCTGCAGCGAGCGCTCGAGGACTACTCGCGCAAGGACGAGGGCGCGCTCTACCGCTTCAACTGGATCTTCCCCAACGAGCGGCTGGTGAAGGGCTCGATCGGGTTCGGCGAGACCAAGCTCGGGACCGGAGCGGTCGAGACCTACGCGCATCTCGAAGGCGAGCAGATCGACGCGCGTCTCGCCTGCGAGATGAGGGACCACCCGCTGTTCCTCGTTCCCCGGGGAGAGCGGCAGCGGCTCCTCGCCGAGCACACCAAGCCCGGCGCCGACTTCGAGCTCACCGCCGGCGTCCTCGAGGGCGAGCTGTGCCACAAGTGCCGGCACCTCTACGCGGCGCTTCTGCAGTCGTACAACGGCGACGTCCTCAAGGTGCTGCGGCACGTGCAAGTGGAGCGCTTCTACGTTTCGCGCCGGTACATGATCGGCGCGGTCACCGTCGAGCCGCAGATGTCGGTAGACGCCGACTACCGGCAAGTGACGGCGGACAAGAGCCACGGCGCGCTCCCGGGGACGCTGCAGAACCTCTCGCTCTACGAGCCGTTCGGACCCCTGGTCTCCGGGAACCGCGGCGTGATCGAATTCTCCGACCTGTTGAAGCGGCCCCTGGAGCACTACAAGTACCTGCTCGGGACGGTGGAGACGGGCATCGCCCGCATGAACCACTTCCTCTTGCACCTCGACTCGGTGCTGGTCGCTTCGACCAATGAGAAGCACCTCTCCGCCTTCAAGGAGATGGGGGACTTCGCTTCCTTCAAGGGCCGCATCGAGCTCGTGCGGGTGCCGTACCTGCGCCGCGTGCAGGAAGAGGGGCGCGTCTACGAGTTCCGGCTGCGCGAGACCGTCGGCAAGCACGTGGCGCCGCACGCGACCTGGGTGGGGGCGCTCTGGGCCGTGCTCACGCGGCTGAAGAAGCCGGTCAGCGACAGATACAAGGGCGACCTGCGCAAGCTGGCGGATCACCTGACGCCCCTGGAAAAGGCGCGCCTCTACGACGAGGGACGCGCGCCCGACCGCCTCTCCTCGCAGCAGGCCCGCGAGCTGCGCAAACACCTGCAGGATTTCTGGCGCGAGTCGGACAACTATCCCAACTACGAAGGCCGCACCGGGGCCAGCGCACGCGAGCTGAAGACGGCGATCGGAAACGCCGCGCAGAATCCTGCCTACCGCTGCCTGACGCCACAGGCAGTGCTGGAAGAGCTGGAATCGCTCACCCGGGACAAGAGCGTCTACGAGTTCCTGCAGCAGGAAGTGGTGGACGGCTACCACGACCACGAGGAGTTCGTGCGGGTGGCGGAAGGGGAGTACCTCGACGTGCTCGACGAGGAAGTGCGCGAGGCCATGGGTCTCGTCTCCGAGAAGCAGTACCGGACGATGTTCGAGCGGTACGTCCTGCATGTGCTCGCCTGGACGCGCGGAGAGCGGCTTCGCAATCCACACACCGGGGAGATGGAGCGGCCCGACGAGGAGATGATGGCGCAGACGGAAGCCATCGTGATGGCGGGCTCCGAAGACCGGCGGGAGTTCCGGCGCGGGCTGATCGCGGCGGTGGGTGCGCACCGGCTCGAGCATCCCGAAGGACAGATCGACTACTCGCAGATCTTTCCCGATCTCTTCCGCCGGCTGCGCGATCACTTCTTCGACGAGCGCAAGCGGACGCTGCGGAAGAACGCCGAGCGCGTCCTGCGGTACCTGGGCGACGAGAAGGCTCAGCTCGCGGCGCGAGAGCAGGCGCAGGTGCAGGAGACGCTCGCGGGGTTGCAGAAGTACGGCTATTGCGAGCACTGCGCCAAGGACGGGATCATCCTGCTGCTGGCGAAGCGCTACACGGACTGAGGGGTCCGCACCGGCACGCGCAAGCAGGCGATCGTGGCCGCCAGGAACGAGGCGGCAGAGATTCCCATCCAGAGGTGGAACCAGGTCGGGTCGAGCTCGACCATCACCCGGCCGATCATCGAGAGCGCCACCAGGCTACCCGCCCAGGCCAGCTTGCGCAGGGGGAACGCCGGCGCCTCGCCCGCGCGCGGGAACAGGGCGGCGAGCAGGAGCGCGGTAAAACAGCCGAGGAAGATCACGTGGAGGCCGGCGCGCCGGATCTGCGGAGCCACGGCGATCCAGGCGTTGCCGACGGCGAGCATCCAGAGCGCGAGGTGGGCAAACGAGCGCCGCAGGTTGCGCGGGCCGAACTCCCACTCCGGCCGCAGAGGAAGCGCGAGCCAGATCGTCACCGCGGCGCGGATGGCGAACCCCAGGTGCGTTCCGAAGCGGGGTCCCACCCAGAAGCTGGCGATGAACACGGCGCCTGCGACGAGGTGCAGCGCCGGATGAGTGCGATCCCCGGTGCGCATCACCCGGCCCGCGCCGACCGCGAGCCCGGTGAAGAGCCCCTGGATGACCAGGTCTCGCCCCATCTCGTGCACCCAGAACCAGGAGCTTCCGCGCGTCGCCGCGAGCTCGGCAACGGCCGCGCCTCCGGCACCCATCAAGAACCCGAAGGCGATCCACAAGAGGCTCGGCGAGAGCGGGCGCGACAGACGCCGGAGCGTGAACTGGAGCATCACCGCGAGCAGGGCGAGGGACGCGACCTGTCCGAGCTGCCATTGGCCGATGGCCGCGCAGGTGGCGCTGATCAAGGGCGCGACGGCGGCCACCACGATCTGCCATCCGGCGGGAGGCGGCCTGAGCGCGGTGAGGATCACTCCCGCCGCGAAGCAGCCGAGAAAACCGTCCAGCTCCGCCAGCGGATGGAGGAAGGAGCGGTACGCGAGCACGCCGGTGACGGGCTCGTAGATGCTGCGCAGCCGGAAGGCGAAGAACAGCCAGGGGAGGACGCCCGCCCATGCGAGCAGGGCGCCGAGGGGGAACAGCAGCCGGTACGGCTCTCGTCGAAGCACGGCGCCTCCGACCCAGGCGACCGCGCGGCTAACTCGGGAAGACGAGGTGGAAGAACTCCGCGCGGCCGGCGACGCCGAGCTTCGCATAGACCTGCGTCAGATGCTGTTTGATGGTCTTCTCGCTGTTGCCCATCATCGCGCCGATCTCGGCCGAGGTGAGCCCCTTGAGAACCAGGCGGGCGACCTCCTCTTCCTTGCGCGTCAGCCGCGCCTTGGAGAGAGCGCGGTTCACGAGGCGCGCGAGATCGACGTCCACCGTGGTCACCTTGTCGAGGATCTGCCGAAGCGCCTCGGTGGTGAACGGTTTCTCCAGGAGATACGAGGCGCCCGCGTTCAGCGCCGCCTTGACGCGCTGGGTATCGGCAAATGCCGTCACCAGCACTACCGGGGCACGCACCTCCTGCTTGCGCAGGGCGGGGATCAGATCGATGCCCGACATCTTGCCCTCGCCGAGCACCACGTCCGCGACCACGGCGTCGACGTAACGGAGGTCGGGATCCGACAGCGCGCCTTCCACGCTCGCATGTGCCAGGCAGTTCCAACCAAACGCCTGCAAGCGTCGGGAGAGGATGGTTCGGGCGTCCGGTTCGTCCTCGACAAGGAGAATGGAACGGGGGGCCGTGCGGGTGACGGTTTCGGCGCGATCGGGAAGCATGTGCGAGGTTAACCCTCAGGCGGGCTGAAAAGTAAACCGGAAGGTCGTACGGCCGCCTGCGGAGCCCGCGAAGACCAGGTCGCCGCCGCCCGCCCGTGCCAGCGCCCGGGCGATGGCCAGACCGAGACCGGTGCCTCCATCTCCCGAGGCAAACGGAGTAAAAAGACGAGGTTGGAGCTGTTCCGGGACCCCAGGACCATCGTCCTGTATCACCAGCTCCACGGTGCCATCCTTGCGCGCCGCCCGCAGCGAAAGCTTGCCGCCCGGCCCGCGCGCCTGGAGGGCCTCGAGCGCGTTCGCGGCCACGTTCTCCACTGCGCTGCGCACCGCGTGCTCGTCTCCGCGGACGGACAGTCCGCGCGGGCACTCGATGTGCAGCACCGTTGCCGTCTCCTGCAGCGCCGGCGTCAGGCGCTCGCGCACCATCTCGAGCGCGCGGGCGAGATCGATGATCTGATCGACGCCTTCCTGCCCCTTGCCCGCGCGCGAGAGCTCGGAGAGCCGGTCGCTGGCCCGGGTCACGTTTTCGCGGATGCGGCGGATCAGCTCGTCGCGGGCGCCGGGGTCCTTCTCTTCGGCGAGTTCTTCGACGAGCAGGGCCAGGTTGTGAAGCGGGTTCTTGACGTCGTGCGCCACCGCTGCCGCGATCACCCAGATCGCCTGGCGGCGTTCCGTTCCCGCCAGCCGCTCCGCCAGGACCTGCGCAGCCGCGCGCTCGGCCTCGTGCAGCTTTCGCGCGCGCTGGGCGTAGAGCAGCGCCCCCGAGAGCAGCACGCCCGCCAGCGGCGGAGCAACCCAGTCGACGAGCACTACTACCCAGCGCCCCACGCCTTCCTGCAGCCGGGCTGCGGGGAGGATGTGGTCCAGGCTGGCCAGCAGCAGGCCGACGAAGAACCCGATGACGATGAGGGGCGTAGAGCTGCGTTTGCGACCCACGCGCACAGCGTACCAGAGGAAATGTCGCACTTGTCCTGCAAAACTGTCGGACATTTTGGAATCGGAGCACCCGCTTGTACTGTTGAAGGAGAGGCAACCCGAAGGGAGGCGTCTTGACCTTTCGCATCGCCGCCGCCTTGCTCGCGCTTCTCGCGCTACCCGCCTTCGCCAAGAGCGAAAAGAGCAGGGTGGTGCAGAAGGCGCTCCGCCACAGCGTCCGGGTGGAAGTCCTGGTTCGCGGGAAGGTCGAGCGCACCGCCAGCGGTGTGGTGGTGGCGACGGACGGCGACACTTCGTTCGTGCTGACGAACGAGCACGTCGTCCAGCGCGAAGGTCTCTCGGGGACGGCTTCCTTCCAGGTCGTCGTGGAGCGGCCGAAGCTGCACCGGCTGCCGGCCCGGGTCATCGCTGAAGGCAAGGTGCCCGACGAAGACCTCGCGCTCCTCGCGGTCTACGGGGAGACGCTGGCGCCGGCGCAGCTGGCAAGCGAAGAGCACGTGGATGTCGGCGACGACGTGGTGGTGGTCGGCGCTCCC
>Ga0209474_10000694_pt1 | contig 35717 bp, 36 predicted proteins | sample GraSoiAngelo_145_FD_185902 | JGI IMG/M metagenome (GOLD analysis project Ga0209474, IMG submission 185902) | Grasslands soil microbial communities from the Angelo Coastal Reserve, California, USA - 14_1009_05_20cm (SPAdes) (version 2) | ecosystem: Environmental > Terrestrial > Soil > Grasslands...
CACCATCGGCCTCGTTCTTCTGTATTTCGACCTTCGGGTGCGCAAGGAGGGCCTCGATCTCGACCAGCTGGCCCGGCAGACGGCTCCGGGGCCGGCCCCCGCCTAGCCCACGCTGCGTACGCGAGCCGCGCTTCCCGTCCTGGCCCTCCTCGTTAGCGTCTTCTCGGCACAGCCCGCGGCGGCGCAAACGTCGGTCGACGACTACGCCGGCGCGATCCACCACGCGCTCTCGCTGGTGCAGTTCGCCGAGAAGGGTGACGCCCCGGCGGTCGACCAAGCCCTCCAGGTGCTTGAAATTGCGCCCGGCCCCCCCCAGCCCGAAATCCTTCGCGATCTCCGCAGCGCTGAGCCAAATCTCGTCGATGCCGACCAGCGCTTGCAGGCGCTGTACCAGGCGCTGCAGCAGCATGTGGACACCCCCGATCCCGGGCTCGCGCAGCGGGACCTCCACGACGTGCTGGCGATGCCGCGCTACGCCGGGCTCAGCAGCGGGCCAAGCCTGGCCGAACGCATCATCGGCGGGATCCTCAACGGCATCCGTCGCTTCTTGTCCTGGCTCGGCGTCGGCAACCTTCATCTCAATGTGCCACTGTGGATCTGGTTCGTTCTCGCAGGGCTGGTCATCCTGTCGATCATCCTCTGGCCGATTCGCGGAGCCATTACCCTCGGTGGGCGCCAGGCGAGGCCGACGACCGGGCCAACGCCAGCGCCACCGTCATTGAATTTCTTTGCCGAAGCGGACCGGATGGCGACGGCCGGCGATTACGTGGGCGCCGTTCGTGCGCTCGCCGGCGGCGTGGCGGTGCGACTCAGTGGCGAGCGAGCCTGGGACCGGAGCCCCGACACCGTCCGGGAGCTCTTCTCGCGCGCCGATCAACCGGAGGCGCTGCGGCCGCTGCTCCGTTCGTTCGAAGAAGCCAGCTACGGCAATCGTCCGCTGGACCAGGCAGGTTACGCCCGAGCGGCTGAGGCCGCTCTGCGATTCCGCAAGGCGGCATAATGCGACGCTCCTGGCTCGGCTTCGCCGTCTTGATCGCCTTGATCGCGATCGTCGTCACGTTGCGCGGCACCTCCGCAAACGACTCGCCCGACCACAGCTCCCAAAGCGACGGCGGCAATGGCACGTCGGCCCTCCGCGCCTATGCCCAGGCGCTCGGACACACCACCGGAACCGTCGAGGGCGACTTCTCCCTCCCGGCGTCGCCCTCCTTGCTCTTCGTCTTTACGCCCACCAGTGGCTATAGCATCACCGAAGCCCAGCAGCTCCAGGCCTGGATCGGTGCCGGCAATGTCGTGGTCTATGGCTCGGAGGGTGGCGACCCGGATCTCGACCGGCAGTTCGGCCTCCAGCGAACCTCGGCCGGCGTCGACGCGGCCGCCACGGCGGCGGCTCCCGTCTTCGGCGGCGTCAATTCGCTTTCGGGAGCCCAGCAAGCGCTCGCCTTCCGGCCCAATTCCACGCAGGTCCCCTTGTTGCGCAACGGCCATGGCGACGTCCTCGCCGTTCGGTCGACGATTGGCTCGGGAACCCTGCTCGCGCTCACCGATCCGCTCGTTCTGTGTAATGGATACCTGACCCTTGCCGACAATGGGCGCTTCGCCGCCGACCTGGTCGCCATGACGCCGGCGGGTGGGTCGGTGCTCTTCGACGAATTCCACCACGGCGCCGCCGCCGGCGCGTCGCCCGCGGTCGCGTGGCTCTCGACGGCCTGGGGCGCGGCGCTAACCCTGGCGGTGCTCGTCATCTTGATCGGCCTGGCGTCGCGCGGCCGAGCTTTTGGCCCGGCGATTCCGTTGCAGCCGCGGGCCGATCGTTCGACGGCGGAGTATGCTGCCGCCGTCGGCAGCCTCCTGCATCGAACCGGAGCCCGCTCGGTCGCGTTGGAGACCTTGCTCGGTGCCACCCGGCGAACCGTGGCGGAGCGGGTGGGCCTCAGCCAGGAGACGCCGCCGACGCTTGTCTCGCAAGCGCTCGCCCAGCGGGCTCCGGCGATCGCCGCGGAACTGGCCGGTGTTGAAGCCTCGCTGGCCACGGCCCCGACCTCTGAGCAGGAGGTCCTGACGATCGCCCGCCGGTTGCACGCCCTCGCCTATCCAGTTGCAGCTGCGTCCATCGGGAAGGGGGAGCGATCATGACCGCCGCCGAGTTCTACGCGAAGTTTCGGGCAGAAGCCGCCAAGGCCGTGGTCGGCCAGGACGAGGCCGTCCGCCTCTGCGCGCTGGCGCTGATCGCGCAGGGGCACGTGCTGATCGAGGGCGTGCCGGGGGTGGCCAAGACGCTGCTGGCGAAGACGATGGCGCGCCTGCTCTCCCTCGAGTATGGGCGTATCCAGTTCACACCGGATCTCATGCCGGCAGATATCGTTGGCACCTCGATCTATGACCTGCAGACGCGCTCGTTTCGGATCCGGCAGGGACCGGTTTTCACCAACGTGCTGCTGGCGGACGAAATCAACCGCGCCCCGGCGAAGGTCCAGGCGGCCTTGCTCGAGTCAATGGAGGAGCGCGGCGTGAGCCTGGAGGGCAAGCAGCTGCCGTTGCCCGACCCCTTTATCGTGCTGGCCACGCAGAACCCGATCGAATACGAGGGAACGTTTCCCTTGCCGGAGGCGCAGCAGGACCGGTTTCTCTTCAAGGCGTTCATGGGGTACCCGACGCCCGAGCAGGAGCTCGAGATGTTGCGCCGATGGGACGCAGGCGTCGAGCTCCGCGACCCCGCAAAGGCCGGCGTCGAACCGATCCTCGGCGCCGCCGCGATCGCGGAGTCTCGCGACGAGGCGCGCCGGGTGACGGTCGAGGAGAAGATTCGGCGCTACATCATCGAGCTGGCGGTCGCCACCCGGCAGGCTGCCGAGTTGATCCTGGGGGCGAGCCCGCGCGCCGAGGTGCTCCTGCTCCTCGCGGCTAAAGCGGCCGCGGCGTTCGACGGCCGCGATTACGTCACGCCGGACGATGTCAAATCGCTGCTCCGTCCGACCTTTCGCCACCGACTGCTGCTCCGTCCCGAGGCTGAGGTCGCGGGTCAGACCTCCGACAGCCTGCTGGACGCGGTGATCGCCCGGGTGACGCCGCCGCGCTGACGGCGCCGTGTTGACGCTGGTCCCGCAGCGGCGCCTGATGGTCGGCTTGCTGGTGGGCGTCCCGCTGATCATTCTGATCACCGTCCACCCGGCGTTCTTGCTGCTGGTGCTGGGGTACTACGTGGTGCTGGTCGGGATCGCGGTCGCCGATGCCGCCCGGCTGCCGGGCGCCTCTGGTTTTGCGGCCAGCCGGGTCCTGCCACAACCGTTTTCGCTGGGCGAGATCCAGGCGATCCAGGTGCTCGTGGCTCATGGCGGCGCCGCGGGTCTTCCTGCTGAGGTCGCTGACCATGTGCCGCTCGAGCTACGACCGGACCGGCGCGTGATTGCCGGATCGTTCGATCAAGAAGGGTTGCTTACAGCCGAGTACACCGTCGAGCCGTCGCACCGCGGCAGCTATCGCTTCGGCCCGGTGGATGTCCGCTGCTGGCGACCAGGTGGTTGGCTCATGCGGCAGGTGCGCATCAAGGCCGACGAAGCCGCCGCCGTCTATCCGGACGTCCTCGCCGTCAAACGCTACGACCTCACGCTTCGACGAGGCATGCGCATCATGCTCGGTCTGCGGCGGGCGCGTCCGCCCGGCGCCACCACCTCGTTTGCGGGTTTGCGTGAGTACCTGCCGGGCGACGACTTTCGCCGCATCAGCTGGAAGGCGACGGCGCGCCGCGACAGTCCAGTGGCGATGGAGGTGGAGGCCGAACGAGGCCAGCAGGCGATCCTCGCGCTCGATTGCGGCCGGCTGATGACGGCGCCTGCCGGGTTGCTGACCAAGCTCGATCACTCGGTCAACGCCGCCCTGCTGCTGGCCTGGGTGGCCCAGAGCCAGGGAGACCGCGTCGGCATCATGACCTTCAGCGACGCGGTGCGGCGCTTTGTCGCGCCCCAGCGCGGCGCCGCCCAGGTGAGCCACATCAACAAGGTCCTGTACGACGTCAAAGCGGAGTACAGCGAGCCCGACTTTGCCGAAGCCTTCGGCCACCTTGCCCTTCGTGTCAGCCGGCGTTCGCTGGTCGTCGTGCTCACCGACGTCCTGGATCCCGAGGCCAGCCGCGACCTCGTCGCGCATGCCGTCCGGTTGAGCCGGCGCCACCTGGTGATGGTGGTCGCGATGTCGGACCCAGAGCTGCTCGCCGCTCGCGATGCACCGATCGACGCGGTGGGCCGGGCCTACGAATGGGCGGCCGCCGAGGAATTGCTCTCGGCGCGGCGTGCCAGCTTCGAGCAGCTCCGCCAGGGTGGCGTCCTGGGCGTCGACGTGGAGGCGGGCCGGCTCAGCCCCTCGCTGGTCGAGCGCTACCTCGAGTTGAAGGAGCGCGCGCTGCTCTGAGCCTCCCCGGACGGGCGCCCGCTGAACAGCAGGTAACTGTAGAGCAGTACGCCACTGCCGACGCCGACGACGACCTTGATGATGGTGGGAGCCCCGGAGGGGCTCAGGTTGCCCTCGATGATCCCGGCAATTACCAGCATCGGTGCCATGCCGGCGAGGATGATGACGGCCCGCCGCGCCGCGAGCACGAGCGCATCGCGTCGTCGATAGGCCCCGGGGAGTAAGAGGGCCCACCCCAGCATCAGGCCAGAAGCCCCGGCCGCGACGACCACCGACAGCTCGATCACGCCGTGGGCGATGACAAAGTCGATCAGCCCGGGAGCGATTCCGTAGGCGTTGGTGAGCCCGAGCAATGCGCCGAGCTGAATGCCGTTCGTGATCAGCACGTAGATGGTTGGCAGCGCGAGCAGCACGCCAAAGGCGAAGGCCAGCATCGAGACGCCGATGTTGTTCGTCATGATCACGCCCGACATCAGGGGCCGCTCTGACTCGGGGATCTGCGTCCAGAGATGATGGCTATGGATCAATTGCACCAACTGCGGTGGGACGAGCGCGTAGGCGAGCGAAGGGTCGAGGGTGATCGCGATGAAGGCAAGCACGGCCGGGCCGAAGAGCAACAGCGCGGACGCGATCAGGTATGGGGCCGCGGCTCGATACGTCTGCGGCAACGTGCGTCGATAGAAGAAAGCGAGCCGTTCGATCGCATTCCCGCCTCCCCGGTATACGGCGGCATGACCACGAGCGACCAGGCCGTTCAAGTACGCGGCCACTGGTTCGGTCGGCCAATCCCGTTTGGCCCGCGCCAGGTCGGCTGTCGCCCGCCGGTACAGTCCCGCCAGGGAAAGCACCTCGGTGGGACGGAGGCCGCCGATGCGCCCGGTCCCCGCCCGCGCCAGGAGTTTCTCCAGCCGGTCCCATTCGGGCCGGCGGCGGGTGACGAATTCATCCGCGCGCATGGGCCCATCATGACGGAGCACGGCGCTACCCCCTTCCAGGGCTGTCGCATCCCTGCGACGGCGACTCGAGAATCCCTCGTTAGACTGCGGGCATGCAGCCTCCCGACGCTTCCGAGGACCTGGTCGTTTCGACCCCGGAACGGGTGGCGTTTCAGTACGAGACCGCGGGGATTGGCAGCCGCTTCCTGGCCCAGGTCCTCGACGTGGTGGCGATTGGCCTGATCCAGCTCGTGATCACGATCCTTGCCGCATCACTCGCCGGGCTTTTCAATGCCGGGGAGTTAGCCCTGCTCGTCGAGCTGATCCTTACCTTCGTCCTGCTCGCGGGCTATTTCATGATCAGCGAGGCGGCGATGAATGGGCAAACCGTGGGCAAGCGCGCGGTGCGACTGCGGGTGGTCGGTGACCAGGGCGAGCCCCTGACGACCGGCCAGGCGGTCACTCGCAACCTGGTGCGGGTGGTCGATTTCCTGCCCGTCCTCTACGCGGTGGGCATCGTGGTCATGTTCGCCAACCGGCGGGCGAAGCGGCTCGGCGATTTTGCCGCCGGCACGCTGGTCGTTCGCGATCGCGAGCGGATCAACCTGTATGACCTGGGCAGCGGCAGTGCACAAGCCCCAGTCGAGCCGCCGCCCACGCCCGCCTCGATCTGGGCGCCCCCGCCGACCGTCGAGGTGGACCAAACGGCAAGCGCCGCAGGTGTCCCCATGCCACTCGACCGCCCGATCGATCCGGCGCTGCGCCGCCTCGTGGTCGCCTACGCGGCCCGGCGAGAAGGGCTGCCGGCCTTTCGCCGTCAGGCGCTGGCGAAGAGCGCCGAGCCGGCGTTGCGCGCCGCCTTGCCCGACGTCGTTGCTTCAGGCGGGCCGCTGGCCGCGCTCGATCTGTTGGCTGAACGCGAGGGCGTTTCACCGGCCCGGGCGATGCACCGGCACGCCGGCCAAGCCATGGCCTGGGGAATTACCTCGCTCGTCTTTGCATGGTTCCCACCGATCGGCATTCCGACCGGCGTCCTCGCCATCGTCTTCGGCAGTCGCGCGCGGACCGCCATTCGGCGTGAACCGGAAACCTGGCAGGGGGCCGACCGGGCCAACACCGGACGGTTGCTGGGGATCATCGCGCTCGCGATTTCATCGCTGATCGTGCTGCTGTTCCTCATCGGCTTCATCTTCCGGAGCGGTTAGAGGCGCTGTCTGCCGGCAACCCCGGTGTCGACCGGATGCCACCACTCGACCGCTGACTCATCGAGCTTCCAGCAAAGGAAGACCGTTTGCCCTTCGCGCCGATGGAAAAAATCGATGAGGCCGATGTGTGGATCGCGCAGCACGATACCCCACTCCTCTAACTGATGGAGATCCTGTTCCAGCGTTCGCGTCATCTCGCTGAGGTGCCGACCCGGTTGGCCGCCGCCGTTGTGCGCGGCCTTTTCTCGAACTCGTGCCAGGGTTTTATCCTGCGCCAGCGCCTGCTGCGTCTCGCGAATCCGCGGTAGGAGGCTACGGAGGCTGGGAATCAGGGCGTTCGCCTCTGCGACGCTGTAAAACTTCTCGGGCATGGCCGGTGCTCAAGCGGCGGAGATCGGCGCCATCGTCCGCAATCGGCTAACCATGGTTGGCAGCCGGTCGAGCAGAAGATCGACGTCGGCGTTGGTATTTCCCTTGCCAACCGAGAGCCGCAGGCTTCCAAGGGCACGCTCCCGCGGATAGCCGAGGGCGAGGATGACGTGGCTCGGTTCAAGCGAACCGGACGTACACGCCGAGCCGGAAGAGGCGGCGATCCCCTCCATGTCCAATTGGAGCAGCAACGATTCCCCTTCGACGCCTTCGAAAAGAAAGCTCGCATGGTGGGGCAGCCGGTCTGTTGGGTGTCCGGTGAGCGCGGTTCCTGGAATCGTCGCCAGGATCCCTTCGATCAGGCGGTTCCGAAGCGCCGTCAGCTGCGCCGTGTTCTGATCCCAGTCGCGGCGAGCGATGCGCAGCGCGGCGGTTAACCCGACAATGCCGGCGACGTTCTCGGTGCCGGCGCGGCGGTTCCGCTCATGACCGCCGCCCAGGATTTGTGGCTCGATCCGGACGCCGGTGCGCACGATCAGGCAGCCGACCCCTTTGGGGCCATGCAGCTTGTGGGCGGACATCGACAGCAGGTCGACCCCCAGGTCGTCGACGCCGGTTGGAATCTTTCCCGTTGACTGCACCGCGTCGGTGTGGAAATACGCGGCGCTGTGCTCGCGCGTGACCCTGACCAGGTCAGCAATCGGCTCGATCGTGCCGATCTCATTGTTGGCGTGCATGATGCTGACGAGGATGGTGTCGGGGCGAAGCGCCGCCCGTAAGACTCCGGGTCGAACCACACCCTCGCGATCGACCGGCAAACGGGTCACCTCGAAGCCATCGTGCTCCAGCGCCTCCGCTGAGCGCAGCACCGCGTCGTGCTCGATCGACGAAATAACGATGTGCTTGCCGCGGTCGGCGTTGCGGGACGCGACGCCGCGCAGCGCAAGATTGTCGCCTTCGGTGCCGCCGGAGGTGAAGATCACTTCTTTGGCTGGAATCCCGTAGAAGACGGCCACCTGGTCGCGCGCCTCGTCGATTGCCTGTCGGGCGCGCTGGCCGAGTCCATAGACGCTCGAGGCGTTGCCAAACTCATCGGTCAGATACGGCATCATCGCCTGTAGGACTTCGGGATCCAGCGGCGTGGTCGCCGAATGATCGAGGTAAACCACCGGCACCATTCTATGGCGCGATCCGGCGGTCACCGACGAGGTGGGCGCCCGGCTACACGGATCGCCGGCGCGGTGAACGCCAGCGCACCAGCTCGTGGAATGAGCCGTTGAATCGGCTGAGATGTTCATGGACGTCGAGCAGCTCGTCGCTGCTGATCGGTCCCTCACTCGCCGCCTTGGGAAGGCCATCGGGATGCTTCGCCTTTTTGAGGAGCAGCACCGCGACGAAGCTGACGCCGCACTTGGCGCAGGTGACCTCGACGGTACAGTGCGCGTCCGCCTCGTTGAGGAGCTTGACGTCGCAATCGGCCAGCGCCTGTGAGCACGCCAGGCACTTGTAATACTTCGCCCGCTCTTTGATCAGCGCGATCAGATTCACTCGATTCCACTATAGAGGCCACTTTTGTCCGCGGCCAAGTGGTTGATTTGCATTCAGCCCGGCAGTTGGTAGATCCGGAGGGGAGGCCCAGGGCGAAGCCAGCCGCTGTATCCGGCCAGCGGGACGTAATAGGTATCGATCGGATCGAAGACGCTGACCGGGCATCCGGCGGTGGGCGAGAAGCTGGCAACCAGCCGCGCCTGCTGCTGGAGCAGCCGCTCGAGGCGGCTGCTGACCCGGCAACCAGTTCCGGGTCTCTGGTAGCCGATGACGACGTACTGGACGCCTTCCCGGCGGAACCCGTCCAGCGATGCCAGCCTCAAATCCCCGTCGGTCAACTCGTGGATGGTGTACTGCGTTTCCAGCCGGCTGTCGAGGAAGCTCGCCACGTAGGGATCCGTCGCGCCGTGACTGTGTTCGCCGCTGTCGATCATCGCCTGGTCATGCGCAGGTCCAGCCATGTACGGGACGGCGGCGCGGCTCCCGGTCGCCACATGCTGGGCCAGCCAGTCGAAGGCAAGCGTCCTGGTATCGGTTTGCTGGATCAGCAAGTCGTAGCGCACATCGTGGACAAGCGATGGGAGGGCCGCGATGATCAACGCGCTGACGAAGGCGAGCCACCGGAGGCGCCGGACCGCCATTGGCTCGACCAGCGCCGCGAGGGCCCTGCCCGCCAGCACCAACAACGGCGGGATGAGCGGATCGGCGTAGCGGAAAAAGACCGAGCCTCCGGTGCCGATCAAGACGAAATAGGTGCCGATGAAGGTGAGCAGGATCCAGTCCGCGGGCTCGCGCCGCCAGGCCGCCAACAGCACGCCGGCAATGCCAGCCACCACCAGCGCCGGATCGATGCCGAACCAGAGGGCACGGCTGAGCTCGACCCAGCCAATCGCCGGTGCCGTTGGTTCCTCGAGGTGATAAAAGATGTAGCCGAGTCCCCGCCCGGTGTTCGACGGATCCAGCAACAGGAAAGGCGAGGTCACGATCAGCGTCGCCACGCCGATCACCCCGATGATCGCCAGCCGCCGGACCACGACCAGGGCGCCAGTCTCTTGCGCCCGCGCGCGAACGATCTCGGCGGCGGCGATGCCGCTGATCAAAAGGCCTCCGTTGTACTTGAGACTCGTCGCGATTCCGAGCAGAAACCCGTTCAGCACCAGCGTCCGCCAGCCACGCATGGCCAGCCCGCGATAGGCGACGTACAGCCCGCCGATAATGGCGAGCGTGAGCGGGATGTCCACGGTGCCGAAATGGCTATCGCGGACATGGAGGAAGGCGACGGCGGTCGTGACCGCGGCGAAGAAGCCGGCCAGCGCGCCGTAGGCACGCCGTCCGAAAACAAAGGCGACGACGACCGTAACGCTTCCCAGGAGCGCGTCGAGGATCCGCACCCCGAGATAGCCCGAGGCCTGGCCAGAAACCAATCCCGGAAGGCGAAGCAGGGCAAGCCAGGCTGCCGACAGGTTGAAGTAGAGGTGGGGCCAGTTGGCAAAGTGCGGATCGAGGACGCCGCGCAAGATTCCCATCGCCCGTCCGACGAGGACGTCTTCGTCAGGACGGTAGAGGGCGGGGAGGCCGAAGTTAATGCCCCAGAGCCGGAGCGCCAGCGCGCCAAGGAAAACGAAAACGATCGCCGCCCAGAGGCGGCGTCGGTTACCCGACGATGAGGTCGGGGCGCGTTGGACCGTAGAGGTCAACGGGGATGGGAGTCGCCTCGTGCTTTTTGGCTTCGAGCTTCTTGACGGCGTCGATGGCCGCAGTCGTGGCATCGCCGACCGCGGTGGTGATCTGCCGGGTCAGCTGCGCCCGCACGTCGCCGGCTGCGTAAACCCCAGGCAAGCTGGTCTGCATGGTCGAGTCGGTGACCAGGAATCCGAGCGGGTCATGCTCCAGGTGCTCGCGATGGTCGAAGAACTGCACGTTCGGCTGGAAGCCGATGAAGACAAAGACGCCGGTCACCGGAAGCGTTCGCATCTGGCCGGAGTCAACGTCTTTGAGGACGACCTCGCGCACCTGCCCGTCGCCGCCACGGATTTCGGTGACGACGGTGTTGAGGACCATCTCGACTTTCGCGTTCTTCTTGGCCGCCTCGACGAGGATGGCCTGGGCGCGGAACTGACTGCGCCGGTGGATGAGGTACACCTTCTTTACGTAGCGGGTCAGGAAGACGCCCTCCTCGAGTGCCGCGTCGCCCCCGCCGATCACGGCCACTTCTTCCTCTTTGAAGAAGGCCCCATCACATACGGCGCACTGCGAAACGCCCCTGCCCTGGAATTCCTTTTCACCGGGAATGCCGAGCTTCTTCGGCTCGCCGCCGGCGGTCAGGATCACGAAGTCGGCGAGGAACGAGCCGTCATCGGTCTGGATGACTTTCTTGCCGCCCTCGCGCCGGATCGAGGTGACGTTGGCCGTCTTCAGCTCGACGCCAAACTTGACCGCCTGGTCGGCCATCCGCTGGGCAAGTTCCGTCCCGGTGATATGGTCGAAGCCTGGATAGTCCTCGATCGCCTCGGTGTTGAGCAGCTGCCCGCCTGGCGCTCCGCGCTCCAGCAGCACGGTCTTGACCCGAGCCCGCCCGGCGTACAGGGCGGCCGTCAATCCCGCCGGACCACCGCCAATGATGGCGATGTCGTACTGGTGATGGTTTTCCATTGCTTGCGCGGCTCCCATGTTATCCAAGGCCTTTCCATAAGAAAGTATTCCCAGCTTCAACCTTCCTCAATTACAGCGGAGTGGCTGGAATGCGGTTAAATGCCAGTCACCCGCTGTAACCTCCGCCGGTATATAACTGCGGAAGCGGATGCGTGAGGATGAGTCGACCGCCGCCGCGACGACGTTCGCTTCCCCGGGAAAGGTCGTGCCGCTGCGCCAGCCGGACACGACCAAAGACCAGGACCACCTCACCTGGGCGTATCAAACGCATGTCACCGCGATCTACCAGTACATCTACAGCCGAGTCGGCAACCGGCCGGACGCGGAGGATCTCACCGCCCAGGTCTTTATGAAGGCAATCAATGGCATGCGCAGCGACGTCTCGGTCCCCGAGCTGCGCAGCTGGCTTTACCGCGTGGCGCAGACGACGCTGGCCGATCACTGGCGGCACTATTACGCCGAGGACATCGCTGAGCTCGAAGAGGACGTCAGCAAGCCGCTGGCCGCGCGAGAGAATCCGGAGGCGATCCAGCGGGTCGATGCCCTGATGGCTACGCTTCCCGAGAGTTACCGTCGAGTGCTCGAGCTGCGATTCCTCAAGGGCTATTCCGTCAGGGAGACGGCCCAGGAGCTGAGCCTCACGGAGACCAACGTCAAGGTCCTGCAGTTTCGGGCGTTGAATCGCGCCGGGCGCGAGCGCGGGAGGACGCCGTGAACGACGATCCCGAAACGCTGGACCAGTACGTCGAGGACCTGCTCCAGGACCGCAAGCCCGAACGGACGCCACTGCCGGACGAGGACGCCCTGCGGGCGCGACAGACCGCGGCGATGCTGCGCGCCGCCAAGCCGGGCGCCGGCCTGCCGTCGAAGGAATTTCTGGAGCGGATCCAGGCATCGATTCCGCAGTGGGTTGGTGAGCAGTCGGCCAGGCCACAGCCGGTTGCCCGTCCGAGCCGCCGTTCGCTGTTACTGACCGGCGCCGCCGGTCTAGCCGCCGGGATCGCGGCCACGATTGGCGTTGACCGGTTGGCCAAGCAAACGCCGCCGGCAGCCAGTCAGGCGCTGGTGACAAACGGGACCTGGAAGCCCGTCAAGGCGCTTGCCGATCTCCCCGAAGGGACGCCGATCGCGTTCCGAGCCGGAGCGATCGAGGGATTCCTGATTCGTAGCGGTCAGGACGTGAAGGGACTGTCGGCGGTCTGCACCCACATGGGTTGCATCCTCAACTACAGCAAGTTCCGGAGTCAATTCGAGTGCCCCTGTCACGGGGCCACCTTCCAGACGGACGGCCAGCCAACGGATCAGTACGAGACACCGTTGCCGCGGCTGCCGTCGCTGAACGTTCGGATCGAGCGCGGCCAGGTTGAGGTGTATACCGCCTAGCGCCTTTGGGCGTCACGCCGGAAGCTCATAAACGTCACGATGTCTTTGTCGGACAGCGGCGAAATCAACCTGGAGACAAGCTGAACGCCTATCGGGATGGTTAACGCTGCCCAAACCACGACGAGTATCAACTGGATCGCACTCCACTTCTGCAGAAAAAGGGCCGGCACCAGCGGAATCGCCCACCAAATCGAGTTGAGGATCAGGGTCAACTTGAAGGCGAGCTTCATCGTCGACCGAGTCGGTGTTCCCCGCTCTTTATGCCGCCGGCGCGCCACGATGAACGGAATAGCGACATAGGACGATAGGAATGCAATTGATCCGATGACTGCCACGGTGGCTTGGACCACCCGCCACCAGCCCGGTTGGCCCATGGACATATTTTGCGTAGTGCCTTACCGCCGGGAAGGTACCGGCCGCGTAACGTCGCCGCGTACCAGCCTTGAGGAGATTTCGGAGGAGGCGCAATGTGACTCTCACTTCCGCGGCTCGCGGTGTGATAATCCTGGGGCTTTCCATCACCGTGCTGGCGGCTTGCGGTTCGCAGGCGAACGCTCCGGCGGCGAGTTCTTCGCCGACTGCCTCGGCCACGGCGACGCCGAGCCCATCGCCATCAGCGGCCGCACCTGTTGTGATGGCGCAGAGTGTTGGCACGATGGGGACACTGGTCGTCGCCGCCTCGAACAGCCACACGCTCTATACCTTTGATAGCGATAGCCCGGGCGTGAGCCGCTGCACCGGGCAATGCGCCGCGATCTGGCCGCCGCTAACGGTCGCCGCTGGGCAAACGCCGACCGGCGGCGCCGGCGTCACCGGGCAACTCGGAACCATCACTCGCAGCGATGGCTCGTTGCAAGTCACCTATAAAGGCCTGCCGCTCTATTTCTTCCACACGGACAGCCAGACCGGCGACACCAAAGGCAACTACACCGGCTGGAGCGTGGTGCACCCGTAACGCACGCCGCCCGCGCTACTGCCGGGCGATCGCCGGGACCCGTCCTCGAAGTACGAACTTCTGAATCTTGCCGGTCGCCGTCTTCGGGAGCTCGTCGACAAACTTGAACCACTGCGGCACCTTGAAGTGGGCGAGGCGCGCGCGGGCGAATTCCCGCAGTTCATCTTCGGTGGCGGTCTGTCCCGACTTCAGGACGACGAAAGCGCAGGGCGCCTCACCCCAGCGCTCGTGGGGAAGGCCGACGACGGCGACCTCCTGGACCGCCGGATGATGCAAGAGGCAGCCTTCCACCTCGATCGAGGAGATATTCTCGCCACCGCTGATGATCACGTCCTTGATCCGGTCACGAATCTCGGCGTAGCCATCGGGATGGACGACCGCCGCGTCGCCAGTATGAAACCAGCCGTCCTTAATCGCCTTGGCCGTGGCTTCGGGATCGTTGTAGTAACCCTGGAGGACCACGTTGCCGCGGACGACGATCTCGCCGATCGTGCTGCCATCGTGGGGGACCTCCTCGCCGCTCTCACTATCGACGACTCGTAACTCGCCAGACGTGATTAGCTCGACGCCCTGACGCGCCTTGATCGCTGCGCGCTCTTCAGGATTCAATCCTTCGTGCTCGGGCAGCGGATCGCAGACGGTGATGAATGGGGATGTTTCGGTCAGGCCGTACACCTGCGTTACGTCCCAGCCCAGGTCGCCCTCCAGCCGCTCGATGGTTGCGGCGGCGGGAGGCGCGCCGGCCGTAACGACATGAACGCCTCTGGGCGTGTCCCTCCGGACTTCAGCCGGTGCGTTTGCGAGGCCGATCAGAACGGTCGGGGCGGCACAAAGCCAGCTCACACGCTCATCGCGGATCAGCTGGAAGACGCGTGCCGGGTCGAACTTCGGCAGGCAGACATGGGTCGCGCCGGCGGCCGTGACCACCCAGACGAAGGTCCAGCCGTTGGCATGGAACATCGGCAACGTCCACAGATATCGATCGCCGATGCCAAGCCGGAGGTGGATCAGGGTGCCGACGACGTTCATGTAGGCGTTGCGATGGGTGATCATGACGCCCTTCGGCCGGGCCGTCGTTCCGCTCGTGTAGTTGATCGTGAGCAAATCACGCTCATCGATCTCGGGCCGGCGTACATCAGCCGCCTGCGCCATCAGCATCGTCTCGTAATCCAGCCAGCCATCGCGCTTTCCCGTCAACGCGACGAAGTGTTTGACGCCCGCGATCTGCTCGCGCACGCCATCAACCGCGTCGAGGTATTCCTCGCAAGCGCAGACGACGGTTGCGCCTGAGTGCTCGATGATGTACGCGAAGTCATCGGCGGTCAGCCGGAAATTGATCGGCACCAGCACCGCGCGGATCTGGGGAACGGCATAAAACGATTCGAGCTGCTGGTGGACGTTGGGCGCGATGTAGGCGACGCGATCACCCTCGCGGACCCCGAGGCGCTGCAGGGCGGTTGACCAGCGATCGCACCGGTCGAAAAACTGCTCGTAGGTCAGCCGAAGCTGGCCGTCGACCACCGCCTCCCGCTGCGGATGCAACCGTCGAGTGCGCCGCATGAACTCGAGCGGCGTCAGCGCTGTCTCCATGGCCGGCCTCCTGCTGGGTTCTCGCCCGCTGCGCCGAGTGTAGACCACTGATACGGGCGGTTCGTGTCACGTAGGGATCAAGGGAAAGGGCCGTCACGCCAACCACCTGAAACCAAACGCCGGCCTCACCCGTTTCTCATCTGGCGGGCCGCGCCGCCGGCGCTTGGGTAGACTCGAAAGCGCGCAGGATGAACCAGATTCCCAACACACCGTTGCTTGACCAGATCAAAACGCCGGCCGATCTTCGCTCGCTGAGCGATGCGCAGCTTCACGCCCTCGGCGAAGAAATCCGTCAATTCCTGGTGGCCACCGTCTCCAAGACCGGGGGGCACCTGGGTCCCAACCTTGGCGTAGTGGAGCTCACCCTGGCGCTCCATCGGACGTTCGATAGCCCGCGCGATCGCATCCTCTGGGACACCGGCCATCAGGCCTACGTGCACAAACTCCTGACGCGGCCGCGCGACGGCTTTACCCGGCTGCGGAAGTTGGGTGGCATGAGCGGCTATCCCAGCCGGGTGGAGAGCGAGCACGATTTCATCGAAAACAGCCACGCCTCAACCGGGCTCAGCTACGCCGCCGGAATGGCCGAGGCGCTCCAGCGTCAGGGACGCGCAGACCACGTCGTCGTGGTCGTCGGTGATGGCGCCCTCACCGGCGGCATGGCGTACGAGGCGCTGAACAACATCGGCCACCGCAAGAGCCCGGTGATCATCGTCGTCAATGACAACGGCCGTTCCTATGCGCCGACCATCGGCGGCCTGGCCCAGCACCTCGCCCAACAGCTGACGGTGCTCAATCCCAGCTACCACCGGACGAAGAGCCGTGTCGATCGCGTTCTCCGAGCCGTCCCTGCCGGAGAGAAGGCGATCGAGGCCGGCCGGCGCATCAAGGAGGGCCTGAAGGAACTCGTTTCTCCTCGAACCTTCTTCGAGTACCTCGGCATCAAGTATTCCGGTCCGATCGACGGCCACAACGTCCAGGATCTGGAGCGCACGCTGCGGCAGGTGAGCCGGCTCGGCGGTCCGGTGGTCGTGCACGTCATCACGAGCAAGGGTCATGGATACGGTCCGGCGGAAGAGGACGAGATCGACCATCTGCACGGGGTGGGCGCCTTCGATGTCCTGACGGCGCAGCCCATCAGCCGCAAACGGACGTACACCGATGTCTTCGGGGACGCTCTCGTCGAGGAGGCGCAGACCGATCCGCGGATCGTCGCCATCACCGCAGCCATGGGAAGCAGCGCCGGGCTCAGCCCATTTGCCGAACGTTTTCCGGACCGGTTCTACGACGTGGGGATCGCCGAACAGCATGCCGTCACCTTCTCCGCCGGGCTGGCGATGGCCGGCATGCGACCGGTGGTCGCCATCTACTCGACGTTTCTCCAGCGGGCCCTCGACCAGGTCATGATGGACGTCTGCCTGCACCGCTTACCGGTCACCTTCGTCCTTGACCGCGCCGGGATCACCGGCGACGACGGCCCGTCGCATCACGGCATCTTTGACCTCACCTTCTTGCGGGCGATGCCTGGCCTGACTCTGGCGGCCGCCAGCGACCCGCAGGAGCTGCGGGACCTCCTGCACACGGCGGTCAGTCGCGACAACGACGGTCCGTTCGCGATCCGATTCCCCAAGGGCGCCGCTCCCGAGGTCGAGATGCAGCCAGCGCAGCTGCTACCGATCGGGGAATGGCAGGTCCGTCGCCAGGGGAGCGCCGGGTTGTTGCTGGCGACCGGAAAGATGGTGTCGGTCGCCATGGAGGCAGCGGCCCTGCTCGAGCCGGAGGGCATTCCGCTTACCGTCGTCAATGCCCGCTATATCAAACCGCTCGACCCGAGGCTCGAAAGCTGGGCGCGCCGCCATCCCTGCGTGTTGACGCTTGAAGACAACGTCATGACGGGCGGCTTTGGCTCTGCTGTCAGCGAGGTCCTCGCCCCGCTCGCCATCCCGGTGACCGTGCTCGCGGTCCCCGATGCCTTTATCGGGCAGGGAACGCAGGTCGAGCTGCTGAAGCAGCTGGAGCTCGACGCGACCGGCGTGGCGGCTCGCATTCGGCGAATGCTGGCGTCACCGGAGGCGCTTCCGGCGCCGCCAGCCAGCCAGGCCGCTAGCCCCGCCTAAGCCAGCTGGCTCTCGTCGGCTTCGGGGGTCAGGACGTGTAGCCGTGGGGCGGCTGGGGCCGCTGGGGCCGGTGGCTGCTGCAGCGGTGCTTGGGTGTCCAGCGCCGCGAGCACCGGCCGGGTGACCGGCAAGACCAGGGTGAAGGTGCTGCCGGCCGCCGGCTGCGATTGGACCTCGATATCGCCCCCGTGCTGGCGAGCGAGTTCACGCGAGAGGTAGAGACCGAGACCGGTGCCACCGACGTGAGTCGTTTGCGGATTCTGCAAGCGCTCGAACCGATTGAAAAGCCGGGGGACATCGTCGGCAGAAATCCCAACCCCGGTGTCGATCACACGGAGCCTGGCCGATTGCCCATCCACGTCGACCAGGCAGCGAACGAGCCCGCCGTTCGGCGAGTACTTCACGGCATTCTCCAACAAGTTGGTGACGATGGTGACGAGTCGCTCATCGTCGCCGAAGACCGGCACCTCATCGGACGGTGTCTCCAGCGTGAGTTGATGCCGAGCGCTCGCCATCGGCCTGACGACCTGGAGTGCCTCATTCGCGATCCGCCTCAGGTCGAGGTGCTCGCGCTTGAGCACCAGCTTGCCGTCCTCCAGGCGGGCGGCGTCGAGCATCTGTGCCACCAGCAGGTTCATGTCCAGCGTCTTGGCCTTGAGCACCTCGATGGCGCGGACGCCCGCTTCCTTGAGCTGGCCGAGGGCGCCCTGCTCGAGCATCGAGAGGTATCCATTGATGACCCCGAGCGGGCTGCGCAGCTCGTGTGATGCGAGGTTGAGGAACTGGGACTTCATCTTGTCGAGGGCCGCAAGCCGTTCGGTCACCCGTTCCCGGTCGAGTGCCGCGGTAATGTTGACCGCATACGCGCGAAGCTGCCCGACCTCGTCGGTACCGAAGAAGGGCGTGAAGGGCCCTGAAACGACGACCATCGCCCCGGTCCCGGCGTCGACCGGCAGCGGGATGACGATGGCGTTTTCGCGTGGCGAGCCGGGAGTTGCCAGCAGCTGTGCCCGTCCTTCCTTATCGACCTGCGCCGCGAGCTGCTGCGCTGCGGTCGCATCCATTCCCTCGAGGGCCAGCATTTGCCCATCGGCGTCGACGATGGCGACCCCATCAGCGCCCACCAGCCGGCTTCCCCATTGGGCCGCACGACGGGCGAGCGTTGGTCGGTCGGGACTCACCAGCACCAGGTCGTGCAAGGCGTCACGCAAGCGATCGACTTCCGGCTCGCGCCAGATGCGGCGCAGCCAGCGGGGCGGCGCGAAGCCGACCAGCAAAAGGGGCAGGGCGATGACGGCGACGATCTCGAAGACCCACTGCACGGTTGGGCTGGTTGCCGCCGATCCACCGAAGCCGGCAATCACCAGGATCACGACGATCGCGGCGTACCCTCCGCCCAACGCCCGTAGCCGGGCGCGCTGGACCGCCGGTCGTTGCCGTGACGCCGCCCAGAAGCGGAGCACCGGTTCCAGGACACATCCCGACCAGACCAGGATGATCGCAATGACGGCGATCGATTGCAGCGCCGTTGGCCTGGCCTGGGGGCTGGCGGGATAACCAACCGCGAGGTAAGCCACAAGACTGACCACGCAGGCAATCGCCGCGCCTACACGGATCTCGCGAGACAGGGGGATGAAGGAGTCGCGGAACAGGAGAAGGGCGTACCCCGAGACCATGAAGAGGATCAGACTCAGGTCGCTAATCACGACGCCGAGCGCATCATTCGTTAGCGTGTTGACCTGGCCCAGAACGCTGGTCAATCCCAGCGTGCCCAGCGCTAGCGCCAGGTAGCCGCGGCTGCGTTCTCGGTGACGCAGCCAATCGGCGACCGTGAACACGCCCAATGCCAGGAAGCTGAGACTGACGGCGACCTGCACAATGCGGAGCGCGGTCATCGAGACAACTCTACCGCCGGGGACTCAGCAAAACGACACTTGAGGGGAGGGCTCGATCGCGCTGGCGCCACTATCAACTTTTCTGTCAGTCGAACCGCGCCGCCGGCCGGTATTATTCGTCCCGGGCCGGTGCCCAGGAGGAGGTGAGCCGGGCGAGCGACGGGCTTCGCATTGGGATCGTCGCGCCCCCCTGGTATCCGCTGCCGCCCAGCGGCTACGGCGGGACCGAGCTGGTCGTGCACCTGCTGCATGGCGAGCTGCGGCGGATGGGCCACGACGTCGTGGTCTTCGGCGCTGAGGGCTCGGAGCCGGACGTCGTCGCCATCGCGAAGGCGGAATGGAGCCATGACCTGGGCGGACACGATGAGGCGGCCAGGCTATCCACCTACCTCGCCCGCGTCTTCGCCTCGATTCAAGGGGAGCGCTTCGACGTGCTCCACGACCATGCCGGATATGAAGGTACGTTGCTGGCGCTGCATTCGGGGGTCGCTCCAGTCGTGGTTCACACCATTCATGGAGAGCTGCTGGAGCCGATGTGCACCTTTTACCGCGAGGTCATGCTGCAGGCGCGGCTCTGCGCCATCAGCGTCAGCCAGGCGGCCAGCGCGCCAGCGCTCAAGTTCGCCGGCATCGTCCACAACGCGGTCGAGATTCCAGCGGCGCCGCCGAGTACGACGCATGAGCGGTACCTGATCGAGGTTGCCCGGATCACCCCGGACAAAGGGCAGCATCTGGCGATCCGGCTCGCTAGGTCGGTCGGCCGGAAGCTGATCCTCGCCGGCAAGGTCGAGCGGAGCGGTGAAGGTGCGCGCTACTTCGAAGAACAGGTTGAGCCCTACCTGGGGCCTGGCGTCGAGTATTACCCCAATGTCGCGGGGTCACAGAAGACCAAATTGATCTCGCGCGCCGCGGCCGGAGTCTTTCCGTTGCAGTGGTCAGAGCCGTTTGGCCTTGCCATGGCGGAGTGCATGGTCGCGGGAACGCCGGTCATCGCCCTGCGGACCGGCTCGACCCCCGAGCTGATCGAACACGGGGTGACCGGCTTTCTTGCCGAAGACATGGACGGCCTGATCGAGGCGGCTCGCCACATTCACGAGATCGATCGGGTTCGTTGCGCCGATGTGGCGCGGGAGCGCTTTGGCCCACGCAACATGGCAGAGCGCTACCTCGAGGTCTATCGACGCGGCTCCGTCTCGGTGGAGCCGTTTGTGGTGGCGGCCGAGGCCGCTAGCCTGCCGCCAGCTGGTAGGACGCGGTAGTCATCCGGTCGACGATCGCTTTTCCTTCGCCGGTCGAGTCGTCCAGCCAGCGTGGCTGGGCGTAGTTGTCGATGACCAGCGGGCGGTAGTCGACCCGGACCAGTTGCGTCCCGTAGAAGGTGTATCGGCCGACCACGCCTTCACGGGTTTCCTGCGACCACATCTGGTCGAAGATGAAATTCCCGTGCGCGTAGGTGATCAGCTTGCCTTTATAGATCTCGACCGGTTCCACCCAGTGGGGATGGTTGCCGATCACCAGGTCCGCGCCGTCGTCGATGGCAAGGTGGCCGATGTCTCGCGGATTGTCGGGGGCAATCCCAGCGGCGGCCTGCGGCATCAGCTCGTACTCCTTGCCCCAGTGGAACTGCACGACGACGACGTCGGCCTGCGGACGAACCAGGTCGATCTCGCGCTTCATCTCGACACGATCGACGCGCGCGCCGACGCCGTTGAAACCGAGAAAGGCGAACTTCACGCCCCGGATGTCGCGGATCTCGTAGGTGCCGAGTCCCGACATCCCGATCCCATGCTTGGCGAGCAGCATCTGAGTTTCGCTCGTGCCGGCGGGGCCGTAGTTGGTGAGGTGGTTATTGGCTAGATTCGCGACGTTGACCCCTGCGTAATCCAGTCCGGCGATCGACCGGGCGTCGCCGCAAAAGGTGAAGCCGGTGCGCACGACCGGGCAGTTCTTCAGCAACGGTGACTCGAGGTTGATGTAAAGCAGGTCGCCGCTTTTCAGGTAGTCGGCGGTCTGTCGCCAGGGATAGAGAAAGTCATGATGGGCGAGCACCTCGTAATTCACGTCCCGGGCTGGGATGACGTCACCGGTGGCGATGATGACCCGCAGCTGCGACGGGTCATATTGGGAAAGGTCCGGTTTGATATCGCCGAAGATGCTTGTCAGGGCGAGCGGTGGCGGCGTCGGCTTGGGCGTCGGCGTAGGCGCGTGGCTCGGTGTCGCCGCCGCCAGGGCGGCCACGGGACTGGCCCCCGTGGGTCCGCTGGTCGGTGACGAACAGGCGGCGAGCGCGGGCAACAGCGAGAGGAGCAGCGCGAGGGAACGCTTCAAGCGCCGGTAGGATACACCAGCCGTACCGGCGAGGCCAGCGCCGTAGGGGCATTTGTAACGAGTCCAAGTCCCTTGCGCCGCAAGGATGCTTGTGGTACATTGGCCGCGTGCCGGCGGACGGACTCGTGAGCCAGATGCGCCGCGGGGCACTGGAGTACTGCGTGATGGCGCTGATGCAGCAGACCCCGCGCTACGCGTTCGACCTGATCGACGCGCTCGCTAAGACCGGCATGCTGACGACGGAGGGAACACTGTATCCGTTGCTGAGCCGGCTTCGCCGCGACGGCCTGGTGAAGACCGAGTGGCGGGAGTCAGCCGATGGTCCGCCCCGGCGCTATTACGAGCTGACCGCTGAGGGCCGGCGAGCTTTGACCGGCTTCAAGAGCGAGTGGACGACTTTCCGGGGCGCTGTCGACGCAATTCTTCAGGAGGCGAAGAAGTCATGACCGCTCCGCACGCCGACCAGCTGATCGACGGCTACCTGGCACGAATTTGCGCCGCAGCCCACGATTTTCCGGCGGCGGCTCGCGATGAGCTGCTCGACGACATGCGGTCGCACATCGCCGACGCGCGCGCCCGTGATTCGCAGGAAACGGACGCCACGATTCTGAACATCCTCGACCGTTTGGGTGAGCCGGCCGTGTTGGTTGCCGAGGCGCGCGAGCGGCTTGGTATCAAGACCCAGCAGCCCGAGCGGCCAGGGCTCCTCGAGATTGCCGCGCTGGTCCTGCTGCTCTTCCTCTGGCCCGCCGGCGTGGTGTTGCTCTGGCTGTCGTCGCAGTGGAAGACGCGTGACAAGATCATCGGGTCCGTCTTTTCCCTGGGTGGTTATCCGGGGATCTCTCTCATCGGCCTGGTGTTGGCGGGCGCTGGCGCCGGGCACGGCAGCAGATGTATTACCGTTCGGAACGCGGCGGGTGACGTGCTTCAGAGCAGCTGCAGCGGAACGTCGGTGCTCGACATCATTGGCAGTGTGGCGCAGACCGCGCTCGTGATCGTCCTGTTTCTTCTCCCGGTGCTGACGGCTGCCTACCTCGCGATCCGCCTTCGGCGGTGGCATCGGCTCGAGACAATCGCGGCCTAAACGGACTACTTCTTGGTGCTGCCCTGTCCCTGGTTCGACTTTGCAGAACCGGTGGAACCGTTCGTCTTCATAGCCGCCGGTTGCGCCAGTTCGCGATTCAGCGTGGCCTGGGCCGCACTGACCAGCTGATCCATCGCGGCGATCGAGCCGCCGGCCGACGGACGAATGGTCGCCATTGCCGTCCGCTCCAGCTCGGTGAGCGCCGCTTCCTGGTCGGAGATGTACTGGTTGAAAGCCGGGTGCGCGCTGCCCTTGAGGGCGGAGGCCTGCTGCCGCAGGTGCTCGAGCGCGACATGGTCGCGCTGGTAGGCGCTCCGGATGGCGGCACTCGGATCGATGGTGCCGGTTGCGGTTTCGGTCAGGTGGCTGGCCGCCGTCTGCAGCACGACCGGCAGGCTGGTGGCCGAGGTCAGCGTGATCGGAGCCATCGGCTGGTGTGGCGACTGCGCGGCGTGAGCCGCAATCCCGCCGCTGAGCGCGACAGCGATTACCAGGGCGAGTAGCCGGTTCGTCATCGTGATGACCATCTCGATTGCCTCGCTGTCAGCCTATCGCCAGCTGGCGGCCGCAACATTGCCGGCAGGCTAACGTCACCCAGCGCCGGCGCCTCGTCGCGCGCCACGAACGGACGCGCACAAGCACTTCACAGGCGATTACGGCAGGCAGCGTATCGTGCTGGGCCGGTCGGGCGTACGGGTTTGGTCAGCCGATGCGTGGCTCCCAGGAATCCGTGCTGAGGACGATGGTGACTGGGCCGTCGTTAACGATCCGAACGGTCATCTGCGCCCCGAAGGAACCGGTCTCGACCCGGAGACCGCTGGCGCCGAGCCGCTGGATGAACCGCTCGAGCAGCGGCCGGCCGATCTCCGGCCGCGCCGCCTGCAGGAAGCTGGGACGATTCTGGCCGCGGGCGTCAGCGAAGAGGGTGAATTGCGATACGACGAGGAAATCCGCCTTCACGTCGGCGGCGCTCAAGTTGAACTTCCCCGCCGCGTCGCTGAACACGCGCAGCTTGAGGATCTTGTCGGCGAGGTAGTCGGCGTCGCCTTCCTGGTCTGATTGCGCCACGCCCAGGAGGATGCAATAACCGGGGCCGATCGACGACTGTCCTTCCGCCCAGCTGACCGAGGCCTCGCTGACTCGCTGCAGCACCGCGCGCATCAGCGGTTCAGGGGGGCGGATTCCAGCCAGTGACCTGGGCGTCCGTTCGCTCGGTCAGCCAGCTCTCGATATCGGCAAAGACCTTCTCATGGCCGACCTCGTTGAAGATCTCGTGGTACATCCCCGGGTAAAGGCAGAAGGCGCGCCCTGGTGCGGTTGCCCGGGCGAAGAACCGCTGGCTTCCCGCCGGGTCAATGATGCGGTCGTCGCGGCCGTGCATCAGCAAGAACGGCACGCGCAGCGCCGGCGCCCGCTGGATCAACGACTCACCTTTTGCGATCGTTGCGTCGTACATCCCGGCGCTGATCTGGTTGTGCACCAGCGGATCGGTGCGATAGGCGTCAACGACGGCGCGTTCATGACTGAGGTCGTCCGGGTTGATCTCGTTCGCCAGGCTCATGCGCGGCGCGACCTTCGGCAGCACGCGGGCGGCCGTGCGCTTCCATGCCGGGACCTTCACCTTCAGCGCCAGCGCGGGCGCCGAGAAGATCGCGCGATCGACGCGGTCGGGACGATCCAGCGTGTATGCGATCGCCAGCAAGCCGCCCATGGAATGGCCGATGAGCACCAGCGGCCGGCCCCGTTCATCGCGCGCTCGACTGATGACATCGTCGATATCGTCGAGGATGGTGCTGAGGCTGGGTGAGTGCCCGCGCTGGCCGCCACTGTGCCCGTGCCCGCGTTGATCCATCGCATAGGTGGTCGTGCCAAGCGTGCTGAACCATTCCCCCAGATGCTGATAGCGTCCAGCGTGCTCGCCATGGCCGTGGACGACTACGAAGGTCCACTGGTGCGCCGCGCCCTGGAGCTCCCACCGGCGGACGGCGAGCTCCAGGCCGTCGCGGCTTTTGAGCGTGAAGGTCGAGGCGTTCACGGATTCAGGCGGCGAAAGCCCCGATAAATGCGCAAGGCCTCCGCCTCAGCTTCGAGGAACGACGGCGCGAAGTCGCGGATCCCCTTCAGACTGAAGCCCCACATGCCTGGCTTGTCCCGCCGGAAATACGCATTCGGCCTGTAGGTGGGGGGATAGAAGGTGATGGGCTCGCCTTCCATCTTCTTGATCACCGGCCGGGCCGCCAGCACATCCTCGATCGGCGAGCCCGACGGGAGGCGTCCCTGCCGAATCTCGAGGTGGCGCAGCTTCGCAATCGGATTCTCATCATCGAGCAGCGTGGCCCGGGCGTGGAATTGCTGGGCCGCATCATTGAGAAAGTAGAGGGTCGCAATCGCATCGGTTTCATCGCCCAGCATGCGCACAAACCCGGCCGCTGACAGCGCCGCGCCTTCCTCATTGCGGGCGTGCCGGAAATATTCCATCGCGAAGAGGTCGGTTGACCGTTCGGTTGCCAGCCAGAAGGCATCGCCGCGCCAGGCGCGGGCCCGCGCAAAGGTGCGCGCCTCTTGCTCCAGCTCGGAAAGCCGGGCAGGCTCGACCTCGTAAAGGCGGTAAAAGAGCACGCGCCGCATGGTGGGTTGCCAGTAGAGGTTAGCGCTGCGCGCCGGCGGCCGTGGGCTTCGTTCTAAGTAGTCGCACACTGTGTGGGAGGAGCGTCAGCCGCATCGAATCGGTCTTGACACCGAGGCTTCGGCCGCCGCGCCGCGTTGACCACAGGTCGGTCACGGCATAGCTGCCCGCCGACCCGGTCGCCTCGGCGAAGTGGAGGCGATAGGGACGTTGTGTGTCGGCCCAGTTGTAGATGGCGACGACGGCCCCGCCGTCTGGCTCGGCCCGGACCCACAGCGGTGGGAGCTCCGCCGGGAAGGCAAACCAGTGGTCCTGCGCTTCCCGCTCGGGTGCGCTGAACAGGTGGACGGGCTCAGCGGCGGGACCACCCACCAGCCCAAGCACGTTCGGGTTGCGGAGCAGCGTCAACCGCTCAGCCGGCAACGTCTCCAGATCGTCACTGAGCATGAAGACGCCGCCGGAAAGCGCGGCGATCGTGATCATGACCTGCGCCTCTCCCGTGGTGAGTTGTGGCGAGGCCGCCATGACGACATCGGCGTCGATCGCGAACAGCGAGTCGTCGAAGAAGAGGCGCGCCGCCTGGTTGCGTGCCATTGACAGGATCAACGGGAAGCCTAGATGCGGCGCTCCCGCCCTGCCATCCTCCATGGTGGGGGCCCCGACGTCCCCTCCGGTGCGGGCGCCATGCACCAGACCAACGACCGGCATGAGCGGCGCGCCGCAGGCGAGTATGAATGAGGTTGCGGGTTTGCCCGGTGGGTTGATGGCATCCGCGATCTGCTTGAGGCCCAGCCGCAGCGCCTGGGTCCCGGTGACGTCGGGATCATGGCGGCGTGCCTCGTAGGCGGCGCCGTACAGAAAGTCGAGCTTGTAATAGGTAAAGCCGTCCCGACGCAGTCCTGCGAAAAGCTCCCGGAGGAAGCGCTGCGCCTCCGGATGCGTCGCATCGAGCAGGTGATAGCCCTTGCTCAGGCGGGGATCAACCAGCGCGGAACCGTCTTTGCCTTTGAGCAGCCAGTCGGGGTGAGCGCCGGCCAGCTGCGAATCGGTTGCGACGTGAAACGGCGCCAGCCAGATGCCCGCTTCAAAGCGGTGGCGGTGGACTCGCGTCGTCAGCGCCCGCAGGCCCCGGCTGAAAAAGTCATTCGCGACCCAGTCGCCCCATTGCTGCCAGCGGGGCATCCACCCGTCGTCCAGCTGGATGACCGGGCGGTAACTCGCGCTGGAGGCTTTTGCCAGTTCAGGCAGGCGCTTGGCGATGAAGGCGGCGTGCCGCGCGATGTCGTCTTCCGTGACGGCGAGGCCCAGGTGGTACCAGCTGCACCAGCCCCGCGGAACGGCTTCGAAGCTGCTGGCGCCGGAAGCACGGCCCGCGGCATCGAGCGCGCGCCGCAGCGTCGCCGTCCCGTCGTCGCCGTATGCGATCAGGATTGGATCGGAAACTAACCCCGACTGCGCCGGCACTTCGAGCTGCAGCTCTTCCGGAAGCCCGCTTCGCTGCTCGGGCTGCGATAAGGGTGAGCCGTGCTGCTCGGCGACAAACGTCCGGATATCCGTCGGTAATGCCTCGCCCGCGTGTTCATCGCGGTGGTAATGCCAGTTGAAGACGGTGGCAAACCGGCTCGCCTTGAGCACCTGGGCGACGAACATCGCCTTGCCGTCGCAGATGGCTGCCGTCCACCACGAGGTGACCGGTGGCCTGGGATCGCCTTCCTTGATCGCCTCGTCCAGTGGATGGATGCCGGCGTAGTCCCAGGACTGGTATCCATTGATGAGCACGCTGGCCCGCCAGGGCTCGTCGCCGACCCGCAGCGCCGCATCGCCACCGTCGATCATCAGCGGACGCCAGCCGTTAAAGGTCATCGTGCCGGCACTCTCGTTGTTCAGCTCGCACTCGATCACGACGCCGCCCTCGTGCGGGATCAAGCGGGCGACTGCCCGTGCTCCGCCTGCCTGCCAGTGAAGCGCAAACGCATCAGCATGAGCTTTGGGCGCAGAGGTGCTGACAAACCACTCGCCGTTGAGCTTCACCGCGCAGGCGGCGTTGCGGATCAGGGGGTAGTCGCCGGCGACCACGCTGAAGGTCCCAGCCGCCTGGTCGGCGCGTGGCGTCAGTTCCAGATCGGGGTCAGTCTAGCGTCAGGTTCGGCGCCCGCTGCCGCCGGACGCGCCCAAAGGGCTTCCGCCCCTCGAGCGACTGGATAAAGAGATAGATGTGGCGGGCCGCCTGGGTATCGAGGCCTCCAAGCCAGATCGGGTGCATCTTGAGCTTGGACGCCAGCAAATCCCGGATCTCGCGGGCCTCCTCATTGCGACGATCGGTGAGGTCCTGCACCGTCTTTCCCCTTTGCGCGGTCCCCAGCGCCGCGCCGGAGGTCCCCAAACGCCAGGTGACCCTCAGCGCAAATTCAGGCGCTAATTATTAGGCGTGACACGGTAAAAATCAATGAGGGGTAGCCGTCAATGACGACGGGAAGCCACGATCATTTCATCCATCCATGGCGGCGCCATGATGTGTACCGGCACGCGATTTGGCCCGGCCACGAGCAAGAAGTCTCCCCGTTGGGCGGTCTCTAGGTAATTCACCTGTCGATCGGTCAGGCTGTAAGCCTTTTGAAGTTTGAGCGCTTCCGAATGCTTCTGGGAGCCCAATAGCAGAATACTGGGATTCGTCGCGAGCACAGCACCGTCCTTGGTTTCGAAAAAGTCCCCCGGATTCTGGCTCACCAGGATGAGGCTGCCGCCATATTTACGAATACGGCGTGCAAGCCGGATGAGAAATCGGCGAATCGGTTCGTGCTCGAGAAGCAGCCCCGCCTCGTCGATCAGGAGATGTCTTGGCCGGCGCTCCCGCCGGAGAGCCATCCATAGCCAGTTGGCCAGGATGCCGTAGGTGGGCTGAATTAATTCCTCGCTCATATCGCGGAGGTTGAAGCCGACGATGGGGCTGGCCAAGTCAATGTTGGTTGGGGCGCTGAAGAGCCGGCCGAGGTCGCCACTGACCCAACGGCCCAGAATGGTTGTTACGCGTGAGTCCGCATGCGTGGCGTCCATCCGTTGCCAGACGTTGGCCAGCACCGGAGCCTCGTCATGAGCCATCACCTCGCGAATAGCCAGTCCGACGCGTGCACGCTCAACTTCGTCGAGGCGGCCACAGATCACGCCGATCAAGTCGAGGACATCGCTCAGTTGATCGGTTGGCTCGTCCGAATCGGCGATGAAGAGCAGGGGATCGAGCATGTTGATGGCGTGACCGGAGCCCGCGGCTAAATGGACGTAAGTTCCGCCCAACTCCCTCACCAAGCCCCCGTATTCAGCTTCCGGGTCCATCAGAACGGCCCCGATTCCGCGGGTGTAGGCGCTGAGCACGACGGAAGCTGCCGCATAGCTTTTGCCCGCGCCGGAATGCGCGAGCACGGCGATGTTTGCGTTGTTGAATCGCTCCTGGTCAAACGGATCAAAGACGCACAGCCCGCCGGTGTCTTTGTTGTATCCCCAGTAGTGGCCCTCTGGATCCGCCAGGTCCTCTTGAAGCCACGGAAACATCGTGACCAGCCCGCTGGTGTGCAGGATCTGCTCTCGCCCCAAGAGGTCTGTTCCCAAAGGCCAGGAAGAGAGGAGTCCCTGGCGCATCTCAAAAAATGGTTGGGACGTGTGCAGCATCATCCGCCGGCAACATGAACGCAGCGCTTCGCTCTGGGCCTGCAACGCTATGGAGTCCTCGGCGCCAACGGTCAAATAAAAGCTAACGCCGAAAACCTTTTCCTCGTTTCGTGCCAGAGCCTGGTGCACGTTCAGCGCGTCGGGAAGCGTTCCGATAGAGCTCCGACCGATCCTGCCCGATTCTTCGTCCGCCAGTTCGTCAGCGCGCAGGCCGCGGATCCGATGGTGCAGGAGCGTCATCATTCGGTCGGTGTCCAGCGGCATGACGTGGATGCTCGCGTGCAACTCGCCCTTGAAGCTCAGCAAGGGAAGCAGCCATCCCGGCTGGATCTCTTCTCCGGGATAGCGGTCGACGACAAAGGACGCATACTGACGGCCTCGAATTTCAACGCCGTCGCGTCGATGCGCGAAGCCGGGCTCCGGCGCAGCCTCTGACGACGGGAGCGCAGCGCCGTAGAGCTCCGCCAGGAAGGCCTCGAGGGCTGAGTCCTGCAAGATGCGGCCTTTCACCCCGATCCGCCGCAACTGTTCGAGCAAGGCAGCGGCTCGAGTCAGGAGAGGTTGGCCGAAATCGCGAGCGACCGTGACGGGCGCCTCAGATCGGCGTTCAAAGTGGAAGCGCCAGCTCCTAAGCAACGGGCGCCCGCCTTCAACCGGTGCGAGGACGATGAACAGCTCTCGCTGGTACACCGGTGTTTCTTCCAGGTGGGCATTGATAAAACTGCGGGTTAAGGCCGCCAGGTACTGTCGTCGGTCTGGATAGGCACTGGCGTCCGGTTCAGCGCTGTTGCCGGCGCCCACACGCCGGATGCGGAGGTAGAGCTGGAAAGGGCCGCTCTGGGCATTGAGAAGGTCGCGGAAGGCTTGCACGGCCGTCGCCTGTTGTTCGGGGGCAAGCCCATCAAAGTTGAGCGACGACGTGGCGACGACTGCACGCGGCACGCCGCTTCGGAGGATAAGCAGGCGATTTCGGACTGCCGAAACCTCCTGGCCAAAACCTTCCCGGCGCATAACCCTAGCCACGAGCCATCGTCACTCCGTGCTCAGGGTTAGGACGAAGCTCGAGTGGGCAATCGCCGCGGAATAGGTGGCTTCATCGATTTGCGGAATGGCCAACAAGACGGTGGACGGCCGGTTGGATCCGGAATTCAGCCCGTGATCCGCCGATTCAGTGGATGCGCCCTGGTCGGTACGGAGGCCAATGACGAGCACATTCTTTCCCAGCATCGTCGGTGCCGGCGCCGGTTCGTCGGCGAGCGCCGCAACCTTGGACGGGTTGTCCATGGCGAGGACATCAACGGTGTCGCCGGCCTTCAGGGCACCGCCGACAGCGGCGCTGGGCGTGACCGGCAGTCCAATGATGCGGTAGCCCGGCGGCAGCTGGAGTCCCGCCGTCAGCAACTGTGCGTTCTTCATCGGGGCGATTTGCCGAGCGTCGATGAAATCACCGGCAAGGATGGGAAGCGCGACGACCTGGCCGATGGCTTGCTCCGGCGAGCTGAGCATGTGCCCGGCGAGCGAACCTGGATTCACGGCCCGAAGGGCGACGTCCGCATCCTGGATGCTTGTGCCGACCGCGAGATCCCGGTTGGCGATGAGGACGGTTGCTTGGCGAGTGTGGTTGTAATAGAGCAGCCCAGCAGCCGCCGACAGGACGACGAAGATCGAGAGATAAATGGTTCGCTTCACGGGCCCCCCTATCCGCTCTCAGCGGCAAAGTTAACGAAAACGAAAAAACTTGACGCGATCACGAAGTTGGCGACATGGCCGTCTGGATAGTGCGTCTCGACGTAGAGGGTCATGGGAACGACATATCCCTGCGTCCGGCCCGACGCCAGGCGATCTGGCGCATTCCATTGCAGTCGGAGGGGATCCTGGAAGGCATGAACCTGCCCAGGTAGGGTTCCGGCCCCCGCCGGTGCGTCGGATGGGCTCCCGCCCAGACGCCATGCGATTAATCGCGAGCGTCCGACGCCGGTGACCCGCCCATCGATCGTCATCAGCCCCTCTTGCTGAATCCGAAGGTGCACGGCCATCGTGGTCAAAGCCCCGCGTAAGGCGTCAATCTGATTGAAACCTGCCGTTGCGTCGGGTGCGCTCGCATCGAGGCTAGGGACGACGGTGACCTGGCCAGCCGGGCTGAGGTAGCGTTTTATCGCGCGGGCGCGGGTCGAGGCGACTGCGTGGTTACCCACTTGCACCGAGAAGGCTTGCTGGATTAGTTGCGGCCGGCCATAACGGTCGTAGACCGCCGCCTGAGCGTGCCCGGAAATGTAGGCGATGACCCGGGCGTCGTATTGGCCGGCGGCCTGGTACGTATGCGCGAGGCGAAGCGTTGTCGGGCCCCCGTTGGCCATCGTGGTCTGGCTATCGCCAAAATCGACGAACCACCCCGTGACCGACCAATCCTCAATCGCCATGTTCAGGTAAAGGTTGAGGTCGTTGACAAGGGTGCTGTTGAGCCGGGCGGAAATGAGGCTCGAAGAACCCACGGCTACGACGGCTGGCGAGACGTTGACGAGCAGGTCGAGGTCGAGCCGAGCGGTCGCCTCGGCGACGGGGGCTTCATCGACCGGTGTGCTCCCTGGGCTGGCACAGACCAGCGTGGTCGTCCCGAAATCGGGACTCGGCGCATTTGGTGGCGTCGGGTTGACTTGCAGATTGGTGGTCCGATTGAAAACGTAAACCGCCCATACCCACGGGCAGGTTGTGCTCCCGATCGCTACCCGTGCCCACTCGGCGTAATAGGGCGATTGATGGGTCGTCCCGGTTGGCGCCGGTGAGACAGAATTTGGAGTCGTCACTTGAGCAAACACGAAGGCATGACCGTCATACCCCGAGATCGAAGTGATCACGACGCTTGCCGAGGGCCCGGTTGCCGAGTGTCCGCTGGTTGAGGAGAGCGCAAGAAGCCCAATGGTTAAGCAGATCGCGAGCAGGCTTTTCAAAATGGCGAGCAGCCTCATGTGCGGATCTCCGCATCGGCAGTCACCGTAATCTCGGTCGCGCCAAGTCCGATCAAACCCAGGAGGCTGAACCGATGTGGAACGCGGATCCGGGCACAGACGGCTGGGCGATCCAACGATGCGCCGCTGAAAGGGTCGCGTCCCGGGACTTGGTTGACCACGACGACATCCGCCGCGCCGGCCAGTTGTGCCGAATTGGGCGCATCCCGCAGACTGGTCAGGTTCTGAATCAGGGACTCCCGAGTGGTCGGGATCGCGGCTGACGGATCCAGGCGAAGCTGGCCCGTGGCGCTATAAAAGGTCTTGTCGACGTTGCTCGCCGCGGTCAGCGTTGCCAGGTCAAGGGCGTAGTGCAGCTTGAGTCGCTCGAGCTGCATCGTCCCGATGTCAATCGCCAGGGCGAAGATCAGAAGCAGCATCGGCATCAACAGAACCCCATACAGGACGCTTTGACCACGCCTGCGACTACGATTCAATGGTTGACCTCGCCTCGCCCAACATAAGTCGACGTCAGCGTGAGGTCACGACTGAAGAGGAACGGGATGGCGATGTGACGCCTGCTCACCAGTTGCACGCTGATTGCGTCGCCCCAGCGCACATACGACGGCGTAATGCTCACCCGCATGTTCGATGGATCGAGGCCGGCGGCGCGTAATTCCCTGGTTACGCGATCCCGAACGATCGCATCGTCTTCACCCCGTTCAGCGGCGACTCGCGCTCCCAGCGCGGCCGCCGACTGCTGCCCGATCCAGACGTGGATGAGCGCTCCCATCTCAATGATTCCGAACAGGACGGGCAGCAGCATGAACGCAACAACAAGAACTGCCTGCAAGGTTTCTTGACCACGCTGATGCTGCGCTCGCCTTCCCTTCACGAGGTCTGCGCGAGGCGCTGCACCATCTGGCCCATCTTGGCGACCAGCCCGTTGTTCCAGGCGATGATCCCCACCACAAGCGTTCCCAAAATGATCGCGGCTCCGATCACCCATTCAAGCGTCGACTGTCCCCGCTTCAAGCCACCCATGTCTCCCTCCAACAAAACGTTCTGTCGAAACCCGTCACCGAAATTCATCCAAACGCGCGCTGCATGATGCCCCAAAAGAGTGGAATCACGATCAAGATCACGAACTCCGGTAAATAGACCGCAGCGAGCACACCGAGCAGCTTCGTGCTGACGGCTGCGGCTTGCGCCGTGGCGCGATTTCGCTGGTTCATCCGAACCATCAACTCCTGGTCACGCAGGACAGAATCCAGGCCGCCGCCCGTTCGCTTGCTCTGATTCAGCGCGGTTATCAGCATGGCGAGATCGTCAACGCCTGTCCGTGGCCCCACCTCTTCCAATGCCTGGTCGATGCTTAAACCGAGCCCGTAACGTCCCAGCGCTCGGCGGATCTCCTGCTTGAGAGCAGTGTCCGGAGTTGCATCGGACGACAACGCGTGCAGGGTCCGCTCCAGCGACATGCCGGCTGCCAGGAACGCCCGGACCATGCTGACGAACTCGGGGAGCTCGCCGAGCACCTCCGCCTGCCGCCGGCGCCGGCGAGCAGCGAGGACCCGCAGCGGGAAGATGTATCCAATCCATCCGGCAAAGAACGCTCCCAGCAGCCCACCGATCGCCATCCCTGCGACTGCGGACATCAACCTGATCGTTCGCAGCTCCACGCCATCGAGCTGCTCGCCATCGATGCCGGCTTGAATCAGGAAATTGGGATCGAGCCGAGCGGGCCGCAGGTGGAGTTTCCGACCCCAGAGCAGCATTAGCGGACGGAGCCAGCGTTGATACCAGGATGCGTGCGCCTGCTGATGGATTCGCCACTCCGCCGGGGACAAGATGCTGGCGCGAATCAACTCTTTACCTTCCATGGCGCCGCTCGGCCGGGCTGCCACGAGCGCCTGCAGCAAGGCGAAACACGCCAGCGCCGCGCAAACTCCGCCCAGTGTCATGGCTGCAACCGGGCGATGCGGATACTCAACACGATGCCACCGAGCTCCAGGGCGGCCGCCGTCGGAACCAGGATGAAGCGGCCGACGACCGTTTGATCAAGCACGCTCAGCAGGTCCGGGCTTATCCATTTGAGATAGAGGAACATCGCCGGCACGATGACGGCCAAAAGCCAAATTTGCGCACGTTGTCCTGCTGAACGCGCCCGAACCTCGTTGGCTAGCTGGACGTTGAACTGCACGGTAGCTGACAGCTCCACGAGCAACGACCGCGCTTTCTGAGTTGGCAGGTGGTGTTCAGTGGAGACAGCAAGCGTTTGCCAGATGAGTCCCAGATTGCGGGTCGGTGTGCGCTCCCGGACCTGCTTCACGGTCTCATGCAGCGGACCATCGAGCAGGAATCGCTGAATAATCAGATCGAGCTCTTGGCTGAGCCACGGATCAGTGCAGCGGGCTCGCGCTTCCCGAAGGGCGTCGAGATAGGTGCCACCGGCCGTCAGGCCCGTGACAAGGGATTGAAGCAGTCGGCCCGCCTCAGCCTCACTCTTTTGTGCCTGAACATGCACCAGCCAGGCCAGGTAGCCACGGGGAACCAGGAGACCAGCAGCACCGGCAGCAATAGCCAGCACGGGTGATTGAAGCCAGCCGACCGCAAACAGCGCCGGTGGGGCGACCAAGCTGAGGATGAGGTGGTGACGCGCATCGCCGGCGATTCGTGCCGCGGCGAGTTGCCGTGCGCTACGAGCGATCAATCGAGTGAAGAGTCGGCGATCGTGTTTCCTTGCGGGAACCACAATGCTCAGACCGAGGCTCAGCACCGCGATGAAAACTAGAGCACTCGCTAGGACATCCATCGCATCCCCTGCAACTGAAGCTTGCGCAGCAAACGTGATCCGGGGCGATAAGCCGGAGCGCCGCTGAAGTCGACGCTGATGCCTTGCGCGTCATTGGACACTTCCGCGCTGAAAACGGTTGCCAGCTGGTAGCGATCGTCAGGGCCGACGCCCAGCAGCTCGGCGATCTCGAGAACATACCGTCGGCCATTGCGGAGGCGGCTGACAAAGACGACGAGGTCAAACACCCGAGCGACGTAGCGGCGGATCTCCGCGGGACTCAGCTGAGCGAAGTCACGACTGATCAAGAGTTCCAGCCGCGCGAGAGCGTCTTCGCAGCTACCGGCATGGATTGTGGTCGCCGAGCCATCGTGCCCTGTGTTCAGCGCCTCGAGGGCGTAGTACGCCTCCTTGCTATGACGGATCTCGCCGATGATCAAACGATCGGGGCGCATCCGAAGGGCGTTCTGAACAAGGTCCGCGACATCTAGCCGACGCTCCTGTGTGGTCTTTCCGGCCAACTCGCCGGAGTGGACACACTCAAGTTTCACCCAATGCGGGTTGTCGAGCTCCAGTTCGGCCGTGTCTTCGATGGTGATCACGCGCTCGTCATCGGGAAAAGCGCTCACTACTGAACGCAGCAACGTGCTCTTACCGGACCCGGTGGCCCCGGCGATCAAGATGTTGGCCCGGGCGATTGCCATCGCTTCCAGGTACCCGCCCATCTCGGCCGAAATTCCGCCGGTACTCACCCAGCTCGGCAGCTCCGGGTGACGCTTATCAGGCAGGAGGTCGAGCCGAAGCCGATTGAACTTTCTAATGCAGAGGGTTGGGCCTCCGACTGGCGCGTAGACGGCGTTTGCGCGGCTGCCATCGACCATGCGAGCGTCCACCAGTGGCTTATCCAGGTTGATTTCGCGGCCGACCAAAGCAACAAGCTTTTGGATTACCTGTTCCAGCTGCGCCTGGTCGCGAAAGCCATGGGGAATGAACTCAAGATGTCCGCGGCGTTCGACATAGATTTCGTCGAAGCGGTTGACGAGAATATCGGTGATGTCCGGGTCCGCCATCAGCGGCTCCAATGGTCCCAGGCCGACGATCTCGTCGAAAAGGGTTTCGAGAAGCAGGGGCGTCGGAAAAACGTCCCGTTGCATGACCGCAGCACGGATGCGGTCGCGGAGTATCTGATCGCGGTTCACATTCTTCGAAAATGGGTTGATT
>Ga0209474_10000696_pt1 | contig 35687 bp, 42 predicted proteins | sample GraSoiAngelo_145_FD_185902 | JGI IMG/M metagenome (GOLD analysis project Ga0209474, IMG submission 185902) | Grasslands soil microbial communities from the Angelo Coastal Reserve, California, USA - 14_1009_05_20cm (SPAdes) (version 2) | ecosystem: Environmental > Terrestrial > Soil > Grasslands...
TCGATTTGTACGCTCAGGTTGCTATGCGTGAGCGGCACGCCTTTCGGTGGTCCGGTCGTGCCGGAAGTATAGAATAAAGTCGCGTGATCCTCCGGCCCGAGTTTGGGCAATGCGCCGGCGTTTTTTAAAAGCAAGCGCCGCCAACTCCGCTCGTCTTGATCTGTTGCGTCCAGCAAAACGATCCGCGCATTTTCCGCACAGGCCATGATCCGTTCAGCCCGGTTTTTCGTCGTGAACACAAAGCGAGGAGTACTGTCGCCAAACACATGTCGAAGCGCCTTCTCCCCGAGTTGGACATCAAGCGGCACGACGACACCGCCGGCACGGATGACTGCGAGCGCCGCGGCGATCCACTCGGGCCCATTATCGGCAATGATCGCAGCGCGATCTCCCCGTGCGAGCCCCGCATGACGGAGCCCACGCGCGAGCCGGTCCACGCAGCCGTCCAGATCCGCATAGCTCCATGTCTCCGAGCCTCGTTTTCGGAGAGTAAATACTGCTGGCCGGTCGGCGTTCCGCGACAGGTCGTTAAGCACTCCGTCACAATTTTGCAGCTTTGCCATCGGAGAACTTAAGCTGAAAATAGTTCTTAGTTGAGAGTTGATTAAACGCAGTCAGCTTTTCATCAGACCGCACAATGAAGCACCGACCGTCGCCGCGATGCGCGTCAGCAATCCAGATCGTTCGCCCGTTGGAATCCACTGCTGAGACGTAGCCCCAACTCCAACCGCGTTTCTTGAGATTCACGCGCACGCGTTACTCGTTGCATCGGCTGTGGTTTCGCCCGGACTTGTCACGGCCCTCTGCCGCTGCCGGGCTGGAAAGTGCCCGGGGCACCGAGGGGCCTCTGTATCCCGCTGATGGGCTCTACCTCGTATTGGGAGGAGGGTGAGCTTGACTGCCCAGTTCGGGCGGGCCGGTCTTGTTGATTTGATGCTTGTGGCGTCTGGCAGGCAGTTAAAAAAGCAAGCGTAGCGAACACAAAAGAGTTTTTGAGATTCCGGCCCATAAGCCGCACTAAGGCAGTTTGGTCTAAAACGCTGCAAGATGGCAAGCGCAATCGCAGGGTCGTTCTGGGTGGCTGCGGCTCGGCGGCAGCGGTTGGAAGCTTCCGGTGAATTCACCGTAAGCTAGGAGGCCGTTAAAACGCTGGGAGCCGCATCGCCGCTCTTAAACCCGCTGGGCCGTCAAAGACGCAGAAATTCGGGCGTATAGACGCGGGAATGGCCTAAATCACCGGGAAACCGGCAACTGAATGGCAACAACACCGTATATTTAGGCTAAACAGCGGATTGCTACTCCGCAGAACGCAGCGGCGCCAAAATACGAGATGGCGGTCTTTTTCCACCGACCAAGAAAGACCTACCCAGGCCATTTAGCGGCTAAAACCAACCTCGTCCAGACACCGTAAGGAGTCGCTGGCAAGTACCTCCCGGCCGGCTGCGGCTCAACTCTCAACTGCGTCGGTTTCCGCAGCATGCTTTAGTTTTTTGTCTTCGCGTTGACCGTGCGTGCGATGGAAAGATTTGAAGCACCTCCGGCGAATTCATCTGAGGCGAGCCTTCGGTTAAACTCAGCGACGTCTGCCGCTAAGATGTACCGCCTGTTCGCGATTAAGTGTGTCTGTAGCCATCCGCGCTTCTGGTAGCGCCATGCCGACACCTTCGATAAACCTGTGATTTCGCAAAAGCGGTGCAACAACATTGGTGGAACGTACTCAGGTGGAACGGTCCTTTGTGTGTTAGTAGAGGAATTATGTGAGTTCATGTCAGCAAGGTACGGACTTGGCGGACTTAAAATTGAGGTTTTCGCGATTTCTTTGCTTGTCTCCGCACGTCAATTCAACCGAGTTTTCCCAGGTAAATTGCGCAAATTCGTGATTTAGCAACTCGTATGCTGGGTAGGGCAGAAAGGCGGCCATTCTTGCACAACAGTCGGGCGAAGACCGTCACTCGTGCCCGGCTTTCTGATATTATTTAGCGCGCAGCGAAGCAGGAATCTCCATTGACTGGTGATATGAAAGAACGCAGCGTCGAAGTCGCGAGAGATAAGTATCGGTGTGGCCGACAACTGACTTTGAACCACACGCTTCAGTCTCAGTCAGATGCCGAAACGCATCGCAGTCCGCTTTGGGAGGAGTTGCTCTAAACAATCGCCAGCGCCCGAAATTTTCGCCCAAGCACTTTCTCACTCGGCGCTTTCAACCATCGATCCAACAAGGTTCCGTAAACGCTGCGAAAATCCGTGTTGAATTTCAGGTCGCCGTGGTCAAGATCGACAAGACTCGGATACTTGCCAAATAGTCCGGGTTTGACCGCACCGCCGAGAACAAACATCGGCGCGGCCGCCCCGTGATCGGTACCGCCATTCGCATTTTCCGCGACGCGCCGGCCGAATTCGCTGAACGTCATCAGCAAGACGCGTTCAAAATTTCCCTGTTGTTTCAGATCTGCGACGAATGCGTTAACCGCCTCGTTGAAATTGCCCATCAAACGTTCGTGCGCATTCATTTGGCCAGCATGGGTGTCGAATCCGCCCTGGGTTGCGTAGTAAACGCGCGTGGGCAATCCGCCGGCGATCATGCGCGCGATGAAGTTCAAACTGCTGCCAAGATGACCCTGCGGATAGCACACGCTGGATTTGTATTTGCGCGCGATAGCGAGAATTTTGTCTGAGCTCAATTGCGCGTCGAGCGCAGTGCGTTGCAAAAAATCCATCGTGCTCAGGTTGCTCTTCGTTTTTGCCGAAAGCGCACCGATAGCTGCGCCATCTGTCACGCCCGCCGCGCTTTCTTCGTCAGAGCCATTAAGTTGCCGAAAAAAATCTTCCTCAGCACTTCTGTAGCCTTTTTCAGGCTCCGACAATCGCCAGAGAAATTGTTCAGGCCGAGAAAACGTGACGCCGGTTGGGCTTTTCGCCGAGAATGCTTGCGGCATCTCATCGCCGATGGCGACGCCGACAGTTGGATCTACGCCGGAGCAGCAATTGTCGAAGTAACGGCCTAACCAGCCATTCGCTTCATTGCGATTCGAATCGGAACCCGTTTGCCAAATTTCGGTGGAACGAAAATGCGAACGGTCCGGATTTGGATAACCGACGCCATGTACGATTGCGACATGACCTTCATCGAAAAGCGATTTCAGGCCAGTGAGTTTTCCGTTTAATCCGCAGTAATTGTCGATCTTAAGAATTTTGTCCGCGAGAAGGCCGAGCCGCGGGCGCACGCGGTAATAAGCATCATCAGCATATGGCACGACTGTGTTCAATCCGTCGTTTCCACCAGCCATTTGCACCACGATAAGAATCGTTCCGTCTTTTCCGGTGACGGTTTGGGTGAGAGTGTCGGCTGCCATCGCATCGAGCGTGACGAAAGTTTTCTCGAGAAAAACGGGGAGCGTCCATGTGGCGGCCGCGCCAAGCATGGAGGTGCGCAGGAATTTGCGGCGAGTTTGTAATGTCGGTTTCGTTTCCATTTGGAAAGGTCAGTTACAGTTCAGGCCAGTTGAAATTGCGGGGTGCTCATCATCAGATGCACGAGTTCGCGCATTGTCTCATCACTCGTGTCCGGGTTTCGCGATTCGAGAAATTGCACAAACGTGTTCCCCTCTCTTTCGGACGGACGACTTTGGAAAAAGCGCCTGCTCAAAAGATCCACAAGGTCACGCGGCCTGTCGCGGAGCTCGTTGGGCACAAATTTGCTGATGTCGATCGGGTCGCGTTTGATTTGATTGGCCAGTTGTTGTCGCTGCACGACTGATTGCCGAAAACCCGGATCGGGATTTTCGATGCGCGCAGGGGCACCGTGTCGCAGCATGGTGTCCCCGTTAATCAAATAATTCGCGAAGTTGTAGCGAAACAACAATGTCGATGTTGTGATCCACGCTTTGCCGCCGTCCCAGCCTTTCACATTCATTGGTGCGAAAAGGACCTGACCCATCTGCCGCATCGCGTTCTGCGTGACGGTAGGTGGGGGCAGCGCCGTTTCGAGGAGCTTGGAAGCTTGGACAACGTATTGGACGGGGCTCTTGATCTGCGTTTGGATCACACGTTCGGAGTAAAATTCGGCCGAGCTAAAAATCTCACGCAACAGCGGGCGCATCTCGAAATTGTGTGCGCGGACGCGCCCGGCGATGTCATCGACAATTTCCTGTGATGGCTCATCCTCAACAAAGAAACGCCATAATTTTCGACCAATGAACTCTGCGCAGGCCGGTCTCTGGAAGAGAATGTCTATGATGTTATCACCGTTGAGTGGCCAGGTGTGACCCATAAAAGTTTTCGGACCGAGGTCCTGCTGCTTCGGTGCGAAGCGAAATTGCTGGGTCGTGTAATCGATTCGGTAACCGGTAAAGGCGCGCGCCGAAGCACGAACATCTTCTTCGGTGTAATTGCCGATGCCAACCGTGAAAAGTTCCATCAGTTCGCGCGCCCAATTTTCATTTGGATGCTCCTTGCGGCTCTGGTGAAGATCGAGGTAGATCATCATCGCCGGGTCGCGTGACATTTTTCTGACGAGCGTGGCGAAATTTCCCAAGGCATTGCGGCGCAGTGTGTCGTTTTGGAGCCACATCCAGTAGGCGTCTTTCACTTTTTGTACGCTGGTCGCAAAATGGCCGTGCCAGAAGAGCGTCATTTTCTCGAGGAGCGGCGCCTGCCCAGTCATCATCCGCTCCAGCCACCAACGGCGAAGGTCGAGAATGTTTTCGGTCTCCATCATGTGAACTTCGCGCGCTTTTTCCCGAGAATTTTGACCCTGATCCTTCGCTGCGTTGATTTCCACTCGTTGGGCACGAATGTTTTGCGGATGAGCCCACGCTGGCGGTGGCACGTTGACAGCATCGGTGTTAGCATCGACAAGCTCATGCACCATTGCACCGAGGCCCTTCTTGCGCGCGGCTTCGATCTCCCCTGGCGTGCCGCCAAAGGCCCCGCGATTGAGAAGATGCGCAGCGGTCTGGTCATTCCATTTCTGCGTTGGTAACGGAAACAGCACGCTTATTTTCACGCCTCTAACGTTCGAGCCGTGGGAGGGCCGACGACAGATAGACGCCGCCGAATGTTTTTGCCGGACTAAATCGTACACACGCCCGGCGACATGTTGCGCCTTGTTGAACTCACTCACAGACCCCGAAGCCGCGTCCGAGAGAAATTCGCTACTGACTTTGAATCAGTTGGTCTGGAGATCGCCCCCGTTCACGTTCGTTCTTTACAAACCGGCCAAAATCGCGCGCGCGTGGAGTTGTTCAAGGGGCGGACAACCGGCGCTGTTCGCGGAGCAGTATGCTGATGAATGTAAATGAAAGCCGAGTTTGGGGCGGGGAAAAAAATCTGAACAAAATAGTTGACTGGTCGGTCTAGTGAGGCTAGATGGTCGATATGCCAAGAGTGAGTGACATGAAGGAACGCCTGACGGACGCGGCGATGGATTTGATCTGGCACAACAGTTACGGCACGACGTCGGTAGATGCGATTTGCGAGCGCGCCGGTGCAAAGAAGGGGAGCTTTTATTATTTTTTTAAGTCGAAATCGGAGCTTGCTGCCGCCGCCTTGGAAGCGGACTGGAACAAGAAGAAGGCGGAAATGGATTCGATTTTCTCACCGACGGTTCCGCCATTGGAGCGGCTCGACCGGTACTTTGATTTTGTTCACAATCGCCTCGCGGAGCTTCAGAAGAAATGCGGTTCGATCCTGGGTTGCCCGTTGTTGAGCATCGGTAGCGAGGTCAGCACTCAGGACCAAATCGTTCGCGAAGCGATCGACCGGATCATGGATCGCAAGATGAATTATTTCATTTCGGCGGTACGCGATGCTCAGGCGCAGGGATTAATTGATGCGCCCGATCCGGTCGCGAAGGCGAAAGCGCTGTTTTCCTGTTATCAAGGGACAGTAGCGCAGGCGCGGATTCAAAATGACGTCGAACTGCTCCGCGAATTCAAGCACGTGGCCAGGGATGTTTTGGGTGTAACACGTGCCCATGCCGTCTCTTCATAAACTTTTTTTTAACAATTTTATAGACGACCGGTCAAATATGAATGCATCGAAACCGAAAGAACCCGACCCCATGAAAACTGATACACAGCTCGAACCAGTTTTCCTCCAGACAGTCTCAGTCGCCCTCCGGCAACTGAAACAACGATTGCAGCAGGATTATGAACAGGCCTATCCGGACCTGCGCGAAATCATTCACCTCGTCCTAGATGAAGAAGAAACGGAAGCTTGGGAGCTGTCATTGTTTCCGCATTTGCTTCTTCCTGACCTGGTCGAGGCGCACATTGAGAAGCTCAATCTCCGGACGGTCGACACGCGACACGACAACCTGCTGGCACCGCATCTCTTCCCAGAAATCGACAATCATCAACCCGCTTTCGCTCTATGTGGATAACAAGAATCCGAAAATGAAAGGCGTTAAATAAATGAACAAAGGAAAATTAAACGGAAAAGTTGCGGTCATAACCGGGGCCTCCAAGGGAATTGGGGCCGCTATCGCGAAAGAATTCGCCAATGAAGGCGCGACCGTGGTCATCAATTATGCTTCGGCAAAGGAAGATGCTGATCGCATCGTGGATGAAATCACCAAGCGCGGTGGCCAGGCTGTCGCGGTGCAGGCCAATGTCGCCAAAAAGGCGGACGTTGAACGGCTCTTCTCAGCGGCAAAGAAAGCGTTCGGAAAGATCGATATCCTGGTCAACAACGCGGGCGTTTACGACTGGTCGCCTATTGAAGAGATCACCGAGGAGCAATTTCACAGACAATTCGATGTGAATGTTCTCGGTCTGCTTCTCGCCACTCAGGAGGCCATCAAGCAATTCGATTCCAATGGCGGCAACATTATTAATGTTAGTTCGACTGTCACGTCACTGACGCCGCCGGGTTCGTCAGTTTACACCGGCACCAAAGGCGCGGTCGACGCCATCACCAGAACGCTGGCCAAGGAACTCGGTCCGCGCAAAATTCGCGTCAACTCCATCAATCCCGGTCTTGTCGAAACCGAAGGCGTCCGCGCGGCCGGTTTCGACCAAGGCGATCTTCGCAAAAGCGTTGAAGCGCAGACACCATTCGGTCGCGTCGGTCAACCCGGCGACATCGCTCCGGCCGCAGTCTTTCTTGCTTCATCTGATTCCGCGTGGATCACAGGCGAAACGGTTCGTGTTGCGGGAGGTCTTCGTTAGGCCAAAAAAATGAACTTTAAAAACAACCGCACAAAGAGACAAAGGAAATTAAAATCATGAAAACTAAATTCTATTGGGTCACGCTTCTTGCGAGCGCTGCCTTGATCGGGCAAGTGCAAGGTGGTGATAATCACGGCGGCGGAATGGGAGGAGGCTTCGGTGGTCGTGGTTTCAGCGGTGGTGGCCATGTCGTCGGCGGGGGCGTCCGGGCTGCGCCAGTTGGAAGCGGTTTCCGTGGCGGTGGCTTCCACGCTGCGGCCCCGGCGTTCGGTGGCGTGCATAGTTCCGTTGGAGTGGGAGCGCGCGGAGGCGGAGTTGGCTTCGGCATACCGCGCTACTCTTCAGTTGGAGCGCGTCCGTTATATCGGCGGCCAGTCTATTATAATGGACGAGCCGGCCGATCCGTAACTCCATCAGTTGGCGCAAGAACAGCGGCCACTAGGCCGCAGAATCGTTTCAGCTCAACACACAATCCTGTTGGGCAACGGCCGCCGGCAGCGTTTGGTCGTCCAGGCATCCTTTCAGCAGCGCGTTCACCTGGAACAGCTGTACACCGGGGATTGAACGGACGAACGAACCACATTGCTGAACGTCATGGCGCAAATTGGTCGCACCGCGACTGGGACCGGCGGCATGCACACTTCTTCCACAATCGGTTCTTTGTTTTTGACAACGGCTTCTGGTTCGGACTGGATGATGGATTCTTCCCGTGGGATTACCTGCCGTATTACGCCGGCGACTACTATCCGTACGATTACTACACTGACGTTCAGCCGGACTATAACAGCGCGTCCGATAGTGCCTATCCGTACGGTTACTACACCGGCGTTCAGCCGGACTATAACAATGCGGCCGCTAGTGGTGCCCAGGTGGCTGATACCACGGTCGAAGCTACCCAGGAGCGGCTTGCTCAGCTCGGCTATTACAACGGTCCAGTCGATGGAATTTTCGGTCCGACGACGCGCGATGCGGTGGCAAAGTATCAGATCGACAACCAGCTAGATGTGACCGGGAGTCTTTCGCCGGACACGCTGCAGTCACTCGGAGTGCCGCCCGGTCCAAACAATTAACAGATCCGCAATTACTCGATGAGAATTCCACATCGGAGGGTTGGGCTGGAGAGACTTGGAGCAATGGAGGTGGAGGAACGCCTTTAGGAAACTCAACAACAGCGAAAGGAAATTGTATGAACACAAAAAAATTCTCAGGCAAAGTTGCGCTTGTAACCGGAGGAACATCCGGTATCGGCAAAACCACCGCGATCGAATTCGCTCGTGCTGGTGCTAAGGTCGTTCTGACTGGTCGCCGTGAAAAAGAAGGCGCACAGGTCGTCGCTGAAATTAAGAAACTCGGCGGTGAGGCGGCGTTCGTCCGTGCCGACGTGGCGAAAGATGCAGACGTGAAGCGGATAGTCGATTTTACGGTCGACAAATTCGGCCGGCTCGACATCGCTTTTAACAATGCCGGCGTTGAGTGGATAGGCCCATTGGATCAGGCCACCGAGGCGGAATACCGCCGCATCTTCGACATCAACGTTTGGGGCGTTCTGAATTCGATGCGTCACGAAATCCCTGCCATGCTAAAAAACGGCGGTGGGGCAATCGTCAATACCTCTAGCGTGGCCGGGCACGTTGGCATGGGTCAGGTCAGCATCTACACCGCGTCCAAGCATGCGGTCGAAGGCTTGACCAAGGCTCTCGCGCTGGAGTTCGCCAAACAAAATATTCGTATTAACGCAGTGGCCCCCGCCGGTGTTGCAACCGACATGGTCGATCGCTTTGCCGGAAAAGAAGGCGAGATGCGCGATTACCTCACGTCTCTTCATCCGGTCGGGCGCATTGGCGCCAGCGAAGAAATCGCCGCGGCGGTTCTCTATCTCTGTTCCGACGACGCGAAATTTACCACCGGCACGTCCCTCGTAGTGGATGGAGGAATGCTAGCCCAATAAAGAACACATGCAGAAATCGAAACATCATGAGTAGAACTATCGAAGTGGATTTCTACCGCAAGCCTTTGAAGAGGGCGAAAGATTAACTCCAAATGCTGCCTCTTCTCTCCCCGAAGCCGGGATTCGCGATCAACTCAAATGAATGCGAATCTGATTAAATGAAGCAGTTCTTTTTTGCGTGTGCTGCTTTTTTGTTCGTGTTCTTGACGGGAAGTGGCTGCAAGAAAGCATCCGTAACGGAGCAACCTGCTTTGCCGGTTAACGTCGTTACTGTCGTCGAGAAGGAGGTAGACGAATGGGACGAATTCACAGGGCGGCTGGATCCAGTTGAATCGGTCGAGATTCGGCCGCGTGTGTCTGGATACATTACCGAGATTCATTTTGAAGCGGGCGCCATCGTTAAAAAGGGAACCCTTCTTTATGTAATCGATCCGCGTCCGTACCAGGCGGATTTTGACCGTGCTGCCGCCGAAGTCGAGCGGATGGATGCGCAGCTCAAGCTTGCCGAGATTGAACTCAATCGCGCAAAAGAGCTGCGCGCCAAGGCCACGATTTCCGCGAGCGAGTTCGATCAGAAGGCTGCTACCTATCAAGGGGCAGCCGCCGCCAAAAGTTCGGCCGAAGCCGCCAAGAATGCCGCGGCGCTGAATCTAGAGTTCACGCAAATCAAATCTCCGATCGACGGCCGAGTGAGCGACCAGCGCATTACTGTAGGGAATCTGGTCCAGCCCGGGGCGGGTCCAGATAGCTTGCTTACGACAGTAGTCTCGGTCGATCCGATTTATGCCAAAGTCGATGCCGACGAGAACGCGGTGCTCAAATATGTAAAGCTCAGCGAGGAAGGGAAACGCGTAAGCGCGCGCACGGCAAAGATTCCAGCGTGGGTTGAGCTCGGCAACGAAACGGATTTTCCGCACAAAGGTACAATCGACTTCGTTGACAACCGCCTTGATCCTGGGACGGGGACGGTGCGTGCGCGAATCGTTCTAAAAAACTGGAACCCTAACTTTATTACGCCGGGTTTCTTTGTTCGCGTGCGCGTCTCGGGCGCAACGCCTTATCGGGCTGCGCTAGTCCCGGATAGAGTGATCAGCTCGCAACAAGGGCTGAAATACGTATTCGTCGTGAAGCCCGATAATACGGTCGAACGCCGTAACCTCGAGACTGGTGCTCTTTTCGAAGGAAAACGGATTGTGAAAAGCGGTCTGAATGACGGCGAGAAAGTGGTCTCTACCCGTCTGCAATTGTTGCAAGCCGGAATGAAAGTCACGCCTGTTCCGGAAGAGACGCCTGCCAGCGGAACGGAGACAAAGAAAAGCGTCGCTGAATCGCAAAACGAAAAATGACGGCGCAGGCGCAACGGCAGGCGACATGAATTTTCCGCACTTTTTCATCGACCGGCCAATCTTCGCCGGCGTCATCAGCATTGTCATCACGCTGGTGGGTGTCATCGCGCTTTCAACGCTGCCCATCGCGCAATATCCCGATATCGCGCCGCCAACTATCCAGGTCACAGCCAGCTATCCGGGCGCGAACGCGAAAGTCGTATCGGAAACGGTAGCAACACCGATCGAACAGCAGGTCAATGGCGTCGAGAACATGCTCTACATGTCCTCGCAAAGCACGAGTGACGGCAACATGACGTTGAGCATTACGTTCAAGCTCGGCACCAATCTTGATACGGCGCAGGTATTGGTGCAGAACCGCGTCGCCATCGCCATTCCCGTGCTCCCGCCTGATGTGCAGCGGATCGGCGTGACGACGAAAAAACAATCCCCCGACATTACGATGGTCGTGCACCTCGTTTCGCCGGATGGATCGTTCGATCAGCTTTTTACCAGCAATTACGCTTTGCTTCAGATTCGCGACGAGCTCGCGCGGCTCGACGGCGTGGGCGACATCAATGTCTTCGGCGCGCGCGAATATTCGATGCGGATTTGGCTGGATCCTCACCAACTGTCTGCGCGCGGATTAACAGCGCAGGATGTAGTGACGGCCATCCAGGAGCAAAATGTGCAAGTCGCAGCCGGAATCATCGGCGCGCCGCCTGTGCCGAAGGAGGCGACTGCATTTCAATACACGGTCAGCACGCAAGGCCGGCTCACTGACGAAAAACAGTTCGGCGACATCATTGTTAAGACCGGCGCTAACGGTCAGGTCACGCGGGTGCGCGACATCGCGCGGATTGAGCTCGCCGCCCGCGATTACACCGTTAACAGTGGACTCGGCGGAAAACCGGCAACGGCGATCGCCATTTTCCAGCTGCCGGGCTCGAACGCGCTCGCTACTTCCGATGCGGTGAGAAAGAAAATGGCTGAGCTCAAGCAACGTTTCCCTAGCGGTCTCGACTACACGATTGTTTACGATCCGACGGTTTCCGTCCGCGAATCGATTCACGAAGTTCAAAAGACGCTTTTCGAAGCGATTGCGCTCGTCGTTCTTGTCGTCCTGATCTTTCTCCAAACCTGGCGCGCCGCAATCATCCCTCTCATCGCGATCCCAGTTTCGCTAATCGGCACGTTCGCGGCGATGAAAGGCTTCGGATTCTCAATTAACAATCTCTCGTTGTTCGGCATCGTTCTAGCGATCGGTATCGTGGTTGACGACGCCATAGTGGTTGTCGAGGCGATCGAGCATCACATTGAAGATGGTTTGAGTCCGCGCGACGCAGCGCGCAAGGCGATGACCGAAGTTGGTGGAGCCTTGGTTGCGATCGCGCTGGTACTTTGCTCGGTATTTATCCCGACCGCGTTCATCACCGGCATTACTGGCACATTCTTTCGCCAATTCGCGCTCACTATTGCGGTCTCGACTGCGATCTCCGCACTCAACTCGCTTACACTTTCCCCGGCCCTTGCCGCATTGCTTCTCAAGCCGCGTGGCGCGCAGAAGGATCCGTTCCAACGAATTATCGACGGGTTGCTTGGATGGTTCTTCAAAGGATTCAACAAAACATTTTCCTGGGCCTCCAACGCATACGGCAACAGTGTCGCGCGCCTTGTCCGATTGGCCGTCATCGTTTTGTTTGTCTATGCAGGTTTACTTGCGCTGACTGGTGTCGGTTTCAAAGTTGTGCCGGGAGGCTTTCTGCCGACGCAAGATCGCGGTTACGCCGTCGTGTATGCGCAATTACCTGATGCTGCTTCGCTCGATCGGACCCAGGCGGTTGTCGACAAGATTTCGAAAATCGCGCACGAAACGCCCGGCATTCTCAACACCGTCGAATTCGCGGGATTCAATCTCTTCGGCGGCAATCAGCCGAACACGGCTGCGGTGTTTCTTCCATTCAAAGAATTTTCGGAGCGAAAAACGCGCGACCAGAGGCTGCCGGCGATTCTGGCGAAAATAAATGCGCGCGTGCGTGCGGAGATTCCCGAAGCGCTGGTGATTGCATTTCCGCCGCCGCCAGTGTCCGGCATTGGTAATGCCGGCGGTTACAAATTGTTTATTCAAGATCGAGGCAACGCCGGTCTCGACGAACTACAAACGCAAGCTTTCGCCATGATGGTGAAGGCAAATCAAACGCCCGGCTTGGCGAACAATCTGACGACCTTTCGTGCGAACGTTCCGCAGCTTTGGTTCGACGTCGATCGCGTCAAAGCGAAAAGCATGGATGTGCCGCTGAGCAATATCTTCGGCACGCTGCAGACTTATCTTGGATCGACATACGTAAACGATCTCACGCTCTTTGGCCGCACTTATCGCGTTACAGCTCAGGCTGACTCACAATTTCGTTTGAGTCCGGACGATATTCGCTTGCTGAAAACGCGAAATAATTCCGGTGGAATTGTTCCGCTCGGCTCGGTTGCGACCGTGCAAGAAGTAAGCGGCGCCGACAAGATCACGCGCTACAACATGTTTACCGCGGCCGACCTGAGCGGTCAGCCGGCGCCGGGCGCGAGCAGTGGCGACGCCCTCGCGGCCGTTGAACGGCTCGCCAAACAAATTCTGCCCACCAGCTTCACGACTGAGTGGACGGAGATAGCGCTTCAGCAAAAACTCGCGGGCAACAGCGCGATTTACATTTTCCCGCTTTGCGTTTTGTTCGTTTTCCTGCTGCTCTCGGCGCTTTACGAAAGCTGGTCTTTGCCGCTTGCAATCATTTTGATCGTCCCCATGTGTCTGTTCAGCTCGATCTACGGCGTCTGGGTGCGCTCGATGGAGAACAATATCTTTACCCAGATCGGCTTCATTGTGCTGGTTGGACTAGCCTGTAAGAACGCGATTCTGATTGTCGAATTCGCGAAACAAATTCAAGACCGCGACCAAAAAGACCGCTTCACCGCTGCGGTCGAAGCCTGTCGTCTCCGATTGCGTCCGATCTTGATGACTTCATTTGCGTTCATCTTCGGTGTTGTTCCGCTCGTCGTTAGTTCAGGCGCAGGTGCGGAAATGCGACAAGCCCTCGGCACCGCGGTCTTTTTCGGAATGCTCGGGGTAACCGGCTTCGGTCTTTTTCTTACCCCTGTGTTCTACGTCGTCATCATGTGGTTCAAAGAGCGCCGCGCCAAAACAGTCGCGCCTGCGCAATCCAGTCCGCCGTTGGCGGTTGAACCAGCGCTTCATTAGCAGCATGGACGCGAATCTCATCACGGTATTAGCCGGAGTGCTTGGTTCAGTGAGTGGGGCATCGGCGGCGATCGATCGTGCTGGACGCGGATTTCTGATGTGACAAGACGTTTTCGGTAAGCAACCCATGAGTGGCGAACGAAAGACAGCCATCGTGACCGGCGGCTCACAAGGCATTGGAGCGGGTCTGGTGAAGGCGTTTTTGGAGCGCGGTTACAACGTGGTGGCAAATTCACGAAAGATCACTAAGTCGGGCGCATTCGAGGCGTCGGATGAAGTCGCGTTGGTCGACGGAAACATCGCCGAGCCGGCGACTGCCGCTAGGATCGTTGAGACGGCGTTGTCGCGCTTCAAATCGATCGACGCGCTGGTCAATAACGCCGGCATCTTCTTCACCAAGCCGTTCACGGATTACACGGTCGAGGACTTCAAGTCGCTCGTCTCGACGAACGTCGAGGGCTTCCTGTACGTCACCCAACTCTCCATCAAGCAGATGTTAGCGCAGAAGACGGGCGGGAGCATCGTAACGATCACCGCGGCCCTTGCGCGCAACCCGATCCGGGGCGTCACAGCGGCGGTGCCGATGATCACCAAAGGCGGTCTTGAAACCATCACCCAACACCTTGCAATAGAGTACGCCAAAGACGGTATCCGCGTGAATGCAGTCGCGCCCGGCGCGGTCTATACGCCGCTTCACCGGGACACTCCGAAGGACGTGATGGAGAGCCTGTCACCGATGGGTCGGCCTTCGACGGTCAAGCACATCACAGACGCGGTCATGTACCTGACCGACGCCGCGACGGTCACTGGTGACATCCTGTACGTCGACGGTGGTGCACACGTGGGCAAATGGTAAGGCAAATGGCAACTCAAATGGCAACTCAAACGGCAACACCCGAAAGTTCTCGCCCCGCCAGCGCCGAGCAACGGTTGAAAGAACTTGGCATCAAGCTTCCGACGCCACCTCAGCCGTTCGGCATTTATGTGGAAGCGGTGCAGACGGGCGATCTGCTTTTTCTTACCGGGATGCTTCCCACAGAAGGACAGAGCGCGAAATTCATTGGACGCGTCGGCGCAGAACTCGATGTGGAAGCGGGACGCAAAGCAGCTCACCTCGCGGCGCTCAACGTCCTCGCTGTCGCCAGGCAGCATTTGGGATCGCTTGATAAAGTGACCCGGATCGTCCGCCTCGGTGTTTACGTGGCGACTTCGGGAGATGTCCGCGATCAGCCGAGAATCGCGGACGCCGCGTCGGAGCTGTTGCAAGACGTTTTCGGAAAAGAGAAGAACCCGTCTCGGTTGGTTTATGGCGTCGCAAGTCTGCCGCTCGGAACTCCAGTCGAGCTAGAAATTGTTTTCGAAGTAGCGAGGTAAAGGCGGAAATGTCAAAGGTTTGGTTGATACTCGGCGTTTTGCTCTCCGGTTGCGGCACGCTTGCAGCGCAGAAGGAATCACCTCCTATTCGCAATATCGTTCTCGTTCACGGTGCTTGGGCGGATGGTTCAGGGTGGAAAGGTGTTTATGACATTCTGGTTAAGCACGGTTACAGGGTCAGCATCGTGCAAGAGCCGGAGACGTCGTTCAGAGAAGACGTAGCTGCCACCAAGCGCGTGATCGCTCAGCAAGACGGACCATGTGTTGTTGTCGCTCACAGTTATGGCGGCGCGGTAATCACCGAAGCCGCGAACGATCCCAAGGTCATGGCATTGGTTTATGTCGCGGCCCACATGCCAGACGCTGGCGAAAATGAAGCTGATGATGGAAAGCGATTCCCCAGCGATCTCAGCAAGTCAACTGCGATAAAGAAGACGGCAGACGGGTTCACTTACCTCGATCCCGCGCAGTTTCATGAGTACTTCGCAGCCGATCTGTCGGCGGAGCAGGCTGCTTTCATGGCGCGATCGCAAGTGCTGAACTTGGCCGACAATTTCAAAGCAGTCATCACCACGGCTGCGTGGAGAAGCAAACCCAGCTGGATGTTGGTCGCGACAAAGGACAGAACCATCAACCCGGACCTCGAACGGTGGTACGCCGAACGAGCCAAGAGTCACAAGGTCGAAGTCCCGGGGGCGAGTCACTCGGTTTACATCTCCAGGCCGAAGGAAGTTGCAGCTCTGATCGAAGAAGCTGCATCGCACGCTCGGTAGAAACTTCACCATTCTTTGAAAATCGCCAGCGTGCTCGTGCGTTTCGATCACGTTGCCCGCTGCATTCGTAAACGCGAATCACGGCATCATGTGAGCGGCTGCGGAACTTCGCGTAGTCGATTGCGTTGCTGACTGCATTCGGCTCGCCATACCACAGCCGACCGAATGGAAGCGCATCGGAAATTGGATCGACGCCGCGTTTATCGCTGCGTGGTCGGACTTCGTAAACGTAAATATCATTTTCTGCGAAACGCCGCCGCAAGCTTCTTAGCAACCCATCGCAGCACCACCCAAATCAGCCACAACGCGATAAGAAACCCGACGACTGGTAGCAGCAAGCCAATGAGCTTCCAGAAAGACCTTGCGCCGCCTGGAATATATGATGGTATCTGCGCAATCGCTAAGAGCACTTCGTTAACGTGGATCATTGATTGCAGCGATTCGACATCGCTTCCATCTGCTTGGATTCTGAACCATCCTCATCGAACAAAAAGCCACCGAGGAAAACGTTGCACTTTGAGGGGGCGTGCTGTTTCAAGAAATCGGCGTAAACCCTCTCTCGGGACATCCCAACATCAGTAGAATTTGGGAAAATGGAAGCCGCGTCAGCATCGCCGCGCAGCACTTCTGCGACCTTCACGTAATATTCGCGCAGTCTGATGAAGAAATTGGTAGGCATGATCTTAAGGGAGAATCGTGCCGAACCATTCGGCATTTGGGGAGCGGAATGATTCGCGCGTGACTCGTTGAAGTTCGAGAAACGCTCTCAGTTTTTCGTCGGCGCGAACGAATATCCAAGACTCCATCCGCGCTTTTTAAGATTGTCACTAATGATTTCCCAGTAGTATTTCATTGGCGCGCAAATGAGATTGTCAGAGGGCATAATAACCGAACGTATTAACGCTGGGTCGGTCAAAGTTCGTATGGAGCCAATTAAGGGATCGATCATCGCATTGGCACTCGCCATGAGCTGGACACCCTTCAATTTGGGGGCACAGCAAAGTCAAGCGGAACTGCTTAAGCAAGCGCGGTGACGAAGCATCAGGCCAAAAAAATTGCACTGGCCAGAGTTAGGCATGGCACGAATCAAGAGCGCCGAGCTTGAAAAAGAAAACGGAATGCTAATCTGGTCGTTCGACGTTGCGCAACCGGGCAGGAAAGAGGTTACCGAAGTTTGGGTAGATGCGACAACAGGAAAGATCACCGCAGTTGACGTCGAGACGCCCATTGGCGAGAAGAAAGAAGCAGCCGAACATAAGGTCAAAAAATGGCTGTCACGATGAAAGCGCGTGTGCTGCTCGGTTTGCTCCTATCCGGCCTGCTTTGTGGTTGCGCCTCCAACACTCCCTACTCCCAGACAAGCGCGCCGACTCCCCAAACAGTCCTGCCGCAGGCACCGTTAACGCCCCAAGTCGGTCCCAACCGACCCTAGCGGAAGCGCGTTAAAACGCCCGGAACCTGCAGCGCCAGAGTTAGGCGACTTGGTTAAGATCAGGATCGATTGTGGCATTTCTTCGGTGAAGCTTGCCATAGCAATCAGTGATGTCTGATTCGCACGAGTTCCACCCTGTCTCCAGTTGTCGCGTCGACCGTCAGCACATTCCCAACGCCTGGGGCATAGAACTTGTGTTCGAGGAGATCGGTTTCCAAAGGTGTGGTCTCTTGCGATTTCAGGCAGTTATGGAACGTGCCAGCTCGCACGGTGACGGTCTCGGTGAGACTGAGTGTTTCCGCGAAATCTTCGGCATTGTCCAAAGAGAATTCCTGACGGTAAAAATCGCGGATGGCCGGGTGTGCTTTCATGACAATTCCCGGCTTGTCGCCGTTGACACCAGCCATGAAGGTGCCGTCAATGGTGGTGATCAAGCCATCCTCAAGCTCGTGGGTGTTTTCGCCGAAGTACCAAACGTTGCCATCTCTGTCCTGAGCGAACCAATCGAGCGTATCTTCGGTCAGTTCGCCGTCCGTGGTGACTGTATCATGGACTTCAGTGCAGGTGACCCCGAGGATCACCCTTGTATTGCGCGTCACCGCGAACTCATCGTGTTCAAAACCCTGGGCCGTCTGACCCTCGGAGATGAAAGTCGTGCCCGGCGTTAATGGGAAATAAGGATTATCGACCTGCGGGACAAAGTTCGACGGATCGATCACTGGATCGTACGGTGCTCCACCGAGTCGCTGACACGCTGCCAGCCGCGCGTCGTTTTGCTCCTGGCAGGTCTGTCGCGCATCCTGCAAATCTGCCGACGCCTGCGTCCGGCAGGCCTGCTGTGCGGCAGGATCCGAAAGGTTATCGCACTTGCCCAAGGCGAGCGAATAATCGCTCTGGGCTCCCGCCTGACAGGACGCCAAGGCGTCCTGCGCAGTCTGCCGACAGAAATCAGGCGTTGCCACGGCCGCCTCACCGTTGACCAGAGTCAGCAGGAGAATTGTTACCCGCGCTCCGAACTTGGCTGACGAGAGCAATCCCGCCGATGCTCTATGGGCTGAGTGGTTTTCGATACCGAGTGTGCTCAATTGGGAGTTTGTTTTCATGGGGTCTGCTTTCAGATGTTTTTTGTGGCGCGCCATGAACATTACCCACTTGGCTGGATTTCATCAAACTCCACACTGCAATCACAAAATGATATGAACGGGCGCAATGACGCGAGCGACAACACTCATCATTGTCGCGATTGCGTTTCTTTGCATTACGGCTGCAGCAGCACCGCAACTGCCGGTCACGTTTGAATCACCTTGTTCATGCCGTGGCAATCACGGCAAGGCCCGTTTTGACGTTCAGCAGTCAGTATGTTCGATTGAACAGTCATGCGTGCGGCACGTCTTCAAGAGGCACTGAAAGGACTCACTGCGGCGATACATTATGTGGAGTCCGAGCTTGCGGCAATGAAAGCTGAACACGACCCACTCGCGTCGCACATCTTTGTTTCGCGCCGCTATTATCGGAACGTCAACGATACGAAAAGCGGAAAGCGCCGCGAAATGATCGCCCGGCTGAGTTTCAATACTGCCTGCGAGCTTGGCTTTCGCGGGAGCCTCGACGAATGGGAGCGCCTGATGGGAGCAGTTGCGAGGCGGTGAACGATTGCAGCACGCCTATTGCTTTTGCCTGGAACACAGGCTCAACGCCGGAAGCGTCGAGAACTTCCCAGCCCTACGGTGGGGCCTAATCTCAAATTACAGTCGGCGTGCGACCGGATCGACACGCGCGACCGGCCCGCTCGCTTTCATATCATCATCTCGACTCATTTTCGCTTTCTCCGTGAGTTGGACTTCACGTTTATTCTCCGACGTGAAGCTGTTGACGGCTTGCCATCGCTCGTTTCACACCGGCTGGAGCTTTTTGTGCGCGAGAGTAATCGTATGTCCGCGCGCAGTCGTTCCAATGCGGCGGTTAGATCGAGGATCATCTTGATTCCGACGAAATCGTCACCGCAAACAGTCCGAAGCGCCTCGATGCGGCGCAAAGTGCGAATTGCATCGCCGTCGAAGTAATAGCCATGATCGACCGGCGCCGTCGCTGGGGCGAGAAGGTGATGTTTGCAATAAACAAGAAGAGTGCGGCGTGGGACATCGACGATGCGCGACGTGCTTTCAATCGTGTAAACGGCGTCGGCTGGCGGTTCAAACAATTGAATCGCGCGGGAGGATGTTTGAGGACGTTTAGGCATCGATGTCGATCTTGTGCTTCGATTTATCATTTCATATAATAGTTGCTGGCTGTGATACGGCGGCGAGAAGTGATTCGAGGGCGCGCGAACCGTCGTACCGTTTACCATTGATGAAGAAACACGGCGTGCCGTTGACCCCTGCGCGCACTCCGCTCTTAAAATCCTCCCGTATGCGCCCGGCATACGCGCCCGAAATCACTTCCTGAATGAGACGCGTTTCGTCCAGCCCAAGCGCGGCTGCATATTCTGCGAGTGACTCGTCATCGAGCGCGTTTTGATTTGCGAAAAGTGTTTCGTGCATTGGCCAAAAACTTCCCTGTTCTCCGGCAGCTTCGGCAGCTTCGGCTGCATGCTCGGCATGCGGGTGGACGTTTGTGAGCGGAAAATGCCGAAATGCAAAACAAAGATCATCCCCGAGCCGGCGCTGAATTTCTCTGACGATTGGCTGAACTTCCCCGCAAAATGCGCATTCGTAATCTCCGTACTCCAATAACGCAATCGGCGCGTCAATCACGCCTTGAATGTGATCGCGCTCCGCATCCGGCAGTTTCAATTGTGCTCGATTGATCATTTCTCCGCCGCTTCCGGCATCGCTTGTTTGTTTTGCAAATCCTCCAACGCCGAAAGAATTCCGTCTGCACCAGGGTTAACTCCAATTGGCGAGACATAGCTCCAGTGAACTTTTCCGTCTGCATCGATGACAAACAACGCGCGTTCGCTCACACCATCTTTGTCGCGATAAACACCGTAGCGGCGCGCCACGTCCCCCTTTGGCTCAAAGTCGGCCAGAAGGGGGAAATGAAGCTTGCGATCGCGCGCGAATGCGGCGTGGCACCACGCGCCATCCACCGAAATGCCGATCAGTTCCGCACCGAGCTCGTGGAATTCCTTCAGCATTTCGTTGTAGAGAGCCACCTGATCGCCGCAGACCGGACTCCAATCGGCCGGATAAAAGGCGAGCACGACCGGTTGGCCACGGAACTCGCTGAGAGTGAGCCATTGATCAGGCGTGCTTCGCAACGTGAAGTCGGGCGCATCCGCCCCAGGAGGCAGCGCTGTGCGCCGGCTCCTGAAGTACATTTCCTTATATGGATGCCCCTGTCCGGGCTTCGGGCTGGTCGCGGTCTTTGGTTGAGTGGTCGCTGTTGAGATCGCCATCGCGAGCCTCCCTTATAGGATCGAAATTGGCTCGACGTGCGCGCCCAATTAATTATCGGCGCGCACGCTCACCATTCCCATCCCAGCGTTGCTCAGGCGACCTTGACTTCGATCTGTTTCGGTTTGGCCTGCTCGCTCTTTGGTACATGCACCGTGAGCACGCCGCTCTTGAACTCCGCGTTTACTTTGTTGAAATCAGCATCGTCGGGCAGGGCGAAGCTGCGCATGAACGTGCCGTAGCCGCGTTCGACGCGGTGATATTTCCTTTTCTTTTCTTCCTTCTCAAACTTCCGTTCGCCGGAGATGGTCAGCACGCCGTTTTCGGCTGTGACTTTTACGTCTTCTTTTTTCATCTCAGGCAACTCGGCCTTGATGAGATATTCCTTGTCATCTTCGGTGATGTCCGCCAGCGGCGTCCATTCGGGTAGAGTGATTTCTTCCCGCCCATTGGTGCGACGAGACGGTCGGCCAAAGAGGGTTGAAAGACGGTTTTGGAACTCTTCCATTTCTCGGAGTGGTTCCCAGCGCGTGAGTGTTTGTTGCATTTTCGGTACTCCTTTCGTTTTGGTTGTTGGATTGTTAGCGTTGATCGCAGCAGAATGCTGACGACATCCAAATATCGAACGACTTTGGCTGCTTCGCCGCGTATCTTAAGTTGCCTTTTTCGAGGCGCCCATCCAATCAATCAGCTTCGTAGTTGCGATAAATAGTTGAGGCCTGAGGAGGCAGCAGCGGGAATGAAGCGCGCATCTTCTGTAGGCTGGAAGTGCCCGGTCGCAGCCGGTTGAGGGCGCTGATGCGATAAAGTAAGTGCTAAGATGTTTCCAATTCAGGACTCGGTCCCGAGCCGCTCCGTGCCGGTGGTGACCCGCGCGCTGATTCTCATAAACGTAGTGGTCTTTTTCTTTGAGCTCAGTTTGTCGCGAGAGTCAATTATCCAACTTTTCTACTTATTCGGCGTTGTTCCGGCACGATTTACCGATCCTGAGTGGGCCGCTTCGATTGGCTTCCCAATCGGGAGTTATTGGTCGCTGTTAACACATCAATTTCTCCATGGCGGCTGGCTCCACATCGTCGCCAATATGTGGACGCTTTGGATCTTCGGCGACAACGTGGAAGACCGGATGGGACCCCCTGCGGTTTATCATCTTCTATCTGGTCTGCGGGGTGTTAGCAGCTCTAACTAAGTCTTGGTTACTCCCAACGCGACGATACCATCGGTCGGCGCGTCGGGCGCAATCGCTGGGGTTCTTGGTGCCTATTTACTATTTTTCCCAACTGCGCGGCTAATCGTCCTAATTCCGATCCTGTTTTTTCCGTTCTTTTTTGAACTGCCAGCTGTGATCTTTCTCGTTCTCTGGTTTTTTATTCAGTTATTCAGTGGTACGGCGATGCTCGCCAGCCCCCAACAGGTTGGAGGAATCGCTTTTTGGGCGCATATCGGTGGATTTATCGCCGGAATGCTCTTGTGCAGATTCTTTGTGCGGCGGCCAGTGCGACGACGGTTGCAGTCGGATGAGTACGGTCTCGAATGGGCGTGGGAGCCGCGAGAGCGCTGAGCGGAAGAAGGATAAGAATGGATATTATATGGTTGTTTTTCATGCTCTCGGCGCTCCAGCCGATTATCAAACAGAAATTATTGGAAGCGTCGCGGAAGCGCATGATTGGCCTGATCGAGCGCGAACGAAAATCGCGCGTCGTTCTTCTCGTGCACCGGCAGGAAACGATGAGCCTGCTCGGCTTTCCCGTATTTCGTTACATCGACATCAACGATAGCGAAGAGGTCCTGCGGGCGATTTATCTGACCGATCCGGAAATTCCTATAGACCTGGTGCTGCACACGCCTGGTGGTTTGGTTTTGGCGGCGACGCAAATCGCGCGCGCCATCTTCGCTCGGAAGGGGAAGGTCACAGTATTTGTTCCGCACTACGCCATGTCAGGCGGCACCTTGCTGGCGCTCGCCGCTGACGAGATCGTCATGTCCGATTACGCGGTGTTGGGGCCGGTTGATCCGCAGCTCGGCGAATATCCGGCTGCTTCGATTTTGAAGGCGGCTCATCAGAAACCTATCGCTGAGGTGGACGATAAGACGTTGATTCTGGCCGACCAGGCGGAAAAGGCGATCGTGCAAATGCGACATGAGGTAGGTGAGTTGTTGGCGGACAGATATCCCGGCGAAAAAGCGGAGGAGATCGCCAAACTTATGACCAGCGGCACATGGACGCATGATTATCCCATCACCTGCGAGCGAGCGAGCGCCCTCGGTCTGCCGGTCAACAGCGAAATGCCGGAAAACATATTGCGCTTGATGGAGCTTTATCCGCAGCCGATGCGCCGGCAGCCTTCCGTCGAGTATGTGCCGGTTCCGTACCGCGCGAAGCGACCCGCCGCGCCGGAAAAATGACTCGAATTGCCTGCCGATGCAACCATTGGCGCAGTTGCATGACGAATCAGCGACGCTCCGCGATGCAACGCTGAATCTTTCACGGTCATTTTCTACGGTGTGACGATTTTTTCGCGCAAAACTGTGCAATTCTGGGACGCGCGTTGCAACCGCCAGCGCGCTGCAAGCAAAAATCCCCCGTTACCGAACATCACTGATGAGGGCAGAAATCAAGGGACGTTTTCTGACTTTACGTTCTGACTTTGACTAACCTAGAGGCATTTCCAGCCTATGTTTCATAGGTAAATTAGCGGGCAACGGGAATCGAACCCGTTTTAACCACTTCGCGACTTTGCGCGGATTCTGCGCAAGTTTGCGCGATACTGACTCTTAGAGGGAAAATCGCCTAACGATCACTTTGCACGAATTGCGCATGATAACGCATACCCTGTGTCCGAAATTGTCCGAAAGCCGTTAGCTCTCCTTTTGCGCGGGCTTTTCTTGCCTCGCAGACCGGTCTGAAGTGCTTGGCTAAGGTTTCGATCGCTCCTGCGCTACTTTGTGAGGCGAAAGTTGCTCGGCGTCTACAACCTTCTCTGAGGGGGCAGGGAGAGCTCTGGCTTTCTCTTCGAGTCTGTGGAGTAGGTTGTTGAAGGTGGAGGTGACATCGTTGGGTTGGAGGTGTAGGTGTAGGTGTTGCTGGATGCCGGCGAGTGGATCCGCCGCGGACAGGAGATTTACTTTGTCGACTGCGACGCCGTAGACGGGGACGAGTTCTGCGAGTCGGGCTTTATCGTTAATCTTTGCTTCGATTTGGTTGGCGGCTCGGCGAGCGATGCGAAGGGACTGGTCTAGGAGCTCCTGTTTACGTTGTTGAATGGTGCGGGCTTCTCGCTGGATGATAGCAGTGGCGGTGGCGCGATCGACGCCGACTTGTCTGGCTATTCTGGCAACGGGTTCTTCGCGGCCTGCCGCTTCGACAATGAGTTGATACTTGAAGCCAGGGATGCGTTCGCCGGTGGCTTTGCCTTTCGGTTTAGACTGAGCGCGCTGTATTTGCAATTGAGGGTTCTGCGACTCGCTCATGTTCGCCTTCGCTGCCTTTAAGGTCGTTTCGAGCAAAACGCAAAGCGTTAGTTGTGACAATCATCGAGATCAGACCATTCAGGAACGGCTGATCTGTAAACGGTTATAAGAACTTGATTGCTGTCACGCGAACATGTCCGGTCTGCACTGGCATCGTGACGCCGCTTCCGAACGCGGTGTTGCCAACCACAGTGGCTGAGCCAGTGCTGTAATATCCGGTGACCGAAGCGTCGCGGCTTATGACGATGATAGCGTCAGCTCCGCGCTTTTTAGCTTCGACGGCTGCTTGTTCCATCGCTTCAGACTGTACATCCGACCAAGCCCATGTTTGTCCTTTTGAAGTTGCTATCTCGCCAAGCACTGTATACGGACGCGGCGGCAGGCCATAGTAGACCGGAACAGCCAAGTTTTGCCGAACCATAGCCCCGGGGGCGGTTGGCCAGTTCTGTTGTGCACCCGAGTAAGCTAGGAATTCAGTGGTTTCGCATCCCCATAGCAGAGCCGCGGCGCCGAGTAAGAGAATGAGTCGTTTCATGCTTAATTTCCTCCCGCTGTTGGCGTCATGGCTGCGGCTGCCTGCTCATTGCGCACGCTTTCCTTGTAGCCAGGTGTAAAACGGTGGTGTGCAATGTCCATTTTCCTGGCATCGTAATGCTTGCGCGCCCACCACGAATCGGGCTTAGCGATTCTAATTGCCCCGGCAATAGCTGCCCAGCCTATGACTGGAAGAAGCAAACCAAGTATACCGAGTACTGCGAATCCGCCTTTTCCTTTCAGGAAGCAAATCACGATAGCCCACACATAAAATCCAAGAGCTATCGCAAGCGCCCCAAGCCGGCCGAGCAAGTAACCCGCTTGATAAGCGGCTGTTTGCTCAGTAGTGGTCGAACCCGTTGAAGGGGACCACCATGCTGGCTGCCGGTCCGATTTGCTCACCGCAAATTCTTTTCTGGAGCCTTCACTGTCCAGCCACCTTGGAGCCGTAACTCTAATGGCAGTCTTCTGTAATGACTGATTGAGCGCAGTTACAATTTCATCCAGATCATGCGATTGAGTAAACAGATCATACGAGCCACCAGCATCATACATAAAGACGTTGCTGTTTTCTGTCGGCTGGTAGAACACCACTGCATGGCCGCCTATCACTCTGCCTTTCTCGCTCCACGTAAAGGCAGACATTTTGAGCCAATACGCCGTATTGTTCAGCCGTGCATAAGCTTCTGTGGCTATGATGAGACAATCCTTCTGGTCCGGATCAAATGACAGGACTGGATGATGGCGCGGGCTGAGCTGGCAGTCCGGCAGCCGGATCGGTGGAAAGATAGCGCGGCTGCTGCCTTGGCGCTGGTTGACTTTGCGCAACGATGTCGGCCGCGATTGAATTTATTTCTGCGTTATTGCGCGCGTATCGCGCGTTAAGCTGCGCAAACTCCTGGTTCACGGCAGCCATCTCAGCGTTCAACGCATTATCGGTTTGAACCTGTTGATGCATGGGTAGGTTTTTCGCCGCTTCCCATGCCGCATTGATCCAGTCAGCCCTTTCCCTTAAGGCTCCGCGTCGCGCGTCGATTTGCGCTTGTTCCTGCTCCAGGAGATTGTAACGCTGCACCTCAGCCGTCTGCGCTTTTGCACTCAGCGCGCACAGAAACCCAAGCGCCACAAGCGTTAGTATTTTTTTATACTTGTTCATTGTTCTTCCTCCTCTTTTTTGCGCCAGTACTCGGCTTGTTGGCCATTGACGGCCGATTGAGAACTCATTTCTGGGCCGCTTATTACACCCGCCTTGTATACGTATTTATGGCGTATGTCAAGAACACACTTTACGCCGACGTTTTTTTAGCGTATAAGGTTATTGCTTTCAGCCTGCGCGATCCGCTGTGAAGAACGAGGTGTAAAAAACTTCCAATGGCAAAGTCCAAAAAGAACAAGAACAAACCGAAGCTCAACCTGTCGGTGCGTGAGGAGCAACGAAACAAACTGGAACAAATGGCCTCTTTAGAGAAGCGTTCCGTCTCCAATCTTATCGAGGTTATGGCCGATGAACGCTGGGAGCGATTGGTCGAGCAGCAGGGCATTGCTTACGCTAAAACCGTCGCGGAGGCGATGAACCTTAAACTCGACATGGACAATCCAGCAGACCGCGAGAAATTGCGCCGGGCAGTTCTCGATCTTGTCGCCGGGAGAAAAATGCCAAAGCAAAAAGGGCATGGTTGAAATTCTCTCGTTCTCTTTCTGACAAGCATTTTGTGAGCAAGGCCGGAAAACATTATTTCACCCAGTGGGATCACGACAAGAAACATCGTGAAGCTGTGACGCGTAAGCTCGAGAAAATCCAGGGACTGGTCGCGCTGCTGGACACCTGGGAAGCCCAACCGGAAAACACGGTTGAGTACCAGAAATATCTCAACAACCTGCGTCAGAAACTGAACAGCGCCCGGGCGCAGTACAAAGCAATGGCAATCGTTAAGGATGCGATAGAAATGCCCTTTGCCAGGCGGTAAAGCGGCCCGCATTAAACGTTTTGTTGCGCCGGGCAGGGGTCAAAGACGCCTTAGGCTGCTGATCGCGTTTGGCTCACCGTAACACAGCCAACCAAATGGCAGCGCATCGGAGATTAGATCGACGCCGCGATGGTCTTTGCGCGGGCGGACTTCGTAAACGTGCATGGAACGCTGTGTGTTCATTTTCGATTTTGCAGCCCCCTAAACGCATAGGACTAAGGTCCAATATACGGCTCTCGGGAGTGCTGGTAAAAAATGTCTTGGATTACGTTAGCCGACGTTTCAACGCATATTCGGCCGGGCTCAAAAGCCGGCTGGGGAGCTTAACCTTCGCTGAGGCACCGCTTAGCGCGATCTCCAGATTCAACTGGAGCCCCGAGTCAGCCGAAGTGAGGCCGCTTCTTCAAAGCGCCTCGTGAGGATGGTTCCTAGTTCCGCGCGGATTTGGGGCATCAACCTTGAGTAAAGAGACGTTTATGAAAAACAGAAAAAACTACGTTATGACAAAATCAAACCTGACCCTTACGCAAAGCGGACTGCTGGCCGTTTTGCTGCAACGCCAGCGCCACAAAGTGATCGAGTTGGCCCAGCGTCGCGCACCCGGGAGGCAGGTGCGAGCTCCCTTTTGGAGTACCCTCACTCGGCGGTGGCGCGCACTCACGGCACGAACGCTGGTCGACGATTCCACCAAGCCCTCTGTGGGAACCGTTCCGCGCCACACTTGAACCTTTCACGAAAGCAAATTGCCATGTCTCACCAAATCCATACTTACACCGAACTCCGGCAACAGATTCACGACGACCTGCGCATCCAACATCCCGAATGGGTCGAGACAAATGGCGAATCCCCCATGTGTGATTCTTACGAGGCGCGCCTCATGGAACTACTCTTGGCTGCGACACCTTTTGTCGATTTTCAGAAACGCATAGATGATAAATTTAGAAGATAAAAGTCAACGAAAGGACGAAAATGATGAACGAAAAACGAAAGGGGAAACCAAAGAAATTCACCGACACGTTACGCCCGTGGATAGTCGTCCGCGACACGGACGGCAATCTCGTTATCGGCAGGGAAGTAATTGAGGGAATTTGCGATAGTGGCCGCACGAAACGGTGTCTCGTAATTGAAGGACTGCCGCCACAAGGTGCGGTCGGCAACAATTAGGACACGGCTGCATAGCGCGAATTGTGCCGAATTATTTGGGATTTACGAATCGGAATCGTTCCGGAACTGCGACAAGCGCGCTACGGTTCTTTGAAATCGCCATTGTGCTCGTGTGTTTCAATCAGATTTCCTGCTGCATCGAAAACGCGAATCACAGCCAGCCGACCGAATGGCAGCGCATCGGAAATTAGATTGACGCCGCGATCATCTTTGCACGGGCGCACTTCGTAAGCGTTGTTGTGAGCTGGTATCATCGGAACGGCCAGCGGTTGACTTTAGCGATTGGTTGGATGGGCGAAAAAAAGTTTCAGAAGCCTTTAGTCATAAACTCTGCGAGTTGCGCATGCGCTTTCTTTTCCGCGTCACTCGTCATTCCGCGTTTGTAAGAATAAGTATCAATACATCGCAGGGCTTCACTTACAGTGCCCATAATTTGCTTGAGACGCGCCAATTCCGACCTCAGCTCGGAGAGTTCTTTCGCTTGTTTCGCGAGGTCATCTTGGTTGCGACGAATCCGATGCGCCAGATCGCTGAATTTTTCGTTTGGCATTTTGGAATGGCCCTATTCCGCCCTCGCAGCGGGAGATCGTCAAGAGTATTGGTCGTGCCGAACTATCATCAAATTGTCATACAAAATGAAAATTATCAAAGAAGGCAACGCAACCGTCAAAGTCTACGTGTGCTCGTGCGTTTCAATCGCGTTGCCAGCGTCATCATAAACCGCGCGGATCACAGTGCAGCAGAGCTGGCTGGAGTTGAGACTGTGTCTCAGTGGTGGATTCCAACGGGCGAACAATCTGATTGCAGACGCACATCGGGACGACGGAAAGCGTTTCGTTGCAGTGGCATCGGCGAATCGCTCGACTGCTTGCTGCAATGCTCGGATGGCCGCGCGGCGCCGTTCAGATCGTTCGGTTCCGTTAATCGAACGCGATCGTGCGCTCGAACTACGCAGCACGCCGGCCAAGCATCCGGGGCCCGCATCGTCACAAAGCGCCGACGGCGCAGGCCCCCCGATGCTCAACTCAGCGCGCCGGCATTGCGCCTCCCCACGCCGAGGGCGACGGGTTGAGTGGAGCGACCAGCGACCGGGAAACGTTCGCCTTCATTTCTGGGCCCGCCGGAGTCGTCGGCGGCGTGCCTCTGACGCGGGCTATGATTCCGTGGGCAATGCCGGAAGCATCGACGTAACGACCAGTGATATTCCCCTGCGAACTGATTCCGTTAAGCGATGTAAAGGTTGACCCGGGAAAATCGAAAGTGAAGAAATTGTTTGGCGGGACAAAGAAGAGTCCATGAGTCACGCCTGAACTGTCCGCATATCTGCCCACCACCCAGTTCCTATTGTTATCTCCAAACAGGATTGTCGCAACGGAGCCCGAAGGATCGATCGGGAAGTGCAGCGTCCCATTGGCATCCCGGTAGTACCCGTGAAGGATTCCTGCGCTGTCTATATAGTATCCCACCACCAACCGCTTTGAATCATTGATGTCGTAAGCAAGGGTCGCGACAGCTGCCGGGACGCTAAACAACGTTAAGGTTCCGCCAACGCTGACGAACGCCTGCTGGATCCCGCTGCCGTCAATAAACGTGCCGGCAAAGTCGGCGGGATTGTTTATCCCAAGCACAGCGGTGAAGACCGCGCCGGGAACATCGTATTCTGTGAAGGTTCCGCCCGACAGGAAAAACCCGTGAAGGTTACCATCGCTGGTGGCGTAGTCACCGCAGACTGTGCGTGAGTTATTGATGCCTCGGCCTTCGGTAAAACCCACAGTATCGTTAGGTTCGACGATCGGCGCGCTAAAGCTACCATTGCTGAACCGGACAAAACCGCGCGTCACTCCGTTCGAATCGATGAATTCGCCAACGATGTCGCCTCTTTCGTTAATCTTTTGCGGGAGGGTCAGATTTCCGGTCCCGGGATAATCAAAAGTCGTGATCACTTCAATAGAGCCCGAGTTCGGTGCTTGCTGAGCGAACGTCCCCATCAATGGGAACACGAACAGAACTGCCAGAATGCTGATAATTATCTGTTTTGGTTTCATGATGCTTATTGCCTCCTTAATTGAATCGCCCCTTTGCTAAAACGCGGATGTGGCGAAAGCACAATACCCAGTTAGCGAATTTCGATGTGACCAGTTTGCGTGTTATCTGGTTTCGTTGGGCTCGCTTTTGGGTTGCCAGGCACATCGAAATGAGTAGAGCCGAGAGCGCCAGATGCAACAGCCTGCTGGTATGGTGGTGCGGCCGGCTATAAAACACGTGCCCCGTTCTGTTGTTCGTGATGCGCACGAGCGGATAGTTCGCTGCGGCTTGGGGATCGTCCCCGTAAGCAGCGAGGCCCGAAGACAAATTTGAAGACGCAATGGAAGTGACGGCAAGCTCACCACTCCCTGAACTTGCCCGCGTGCTCTTGCGTCTCGATTTGCTTTGACTGCGAATAACAAGATTGTGCTCTTTTAGTTCGTCGGGCCCCCGCTTTCTGTGTCCTGAAAAGCCGTGATTAGCCACTTCCCGTTAGTTTTGACCATCATCATCGTGGTGATTTCTTTCAGAACTGGAACAGCCTCTCCGCTGGGACGACTCCAACCGGTCACGTCCCAGGTAGCATGGACAAGTGCAACATCGGGTGTTGAAAAACGAACTTCTGCACCGGTAAGAGTCCGAACGGCGCTCTTTAATCTGTTCTGAAACAGTTCCGCGTGCTGCTGGACAATCTCCTGCACTCCTTTCCAGTGGATACCGGCGATGTTTACGTAGTCGCAGTTTTCAGTGAAGAGACGACCGACGGCGGCCGTGTCATGGCGGTTCCAAGAAACTGTGTATTCGGCGAGAACATTGCGCACAGCACTTTCGTCGTCATTTTCGTAGTTCGTGCCGCTGTAATAGCTGCCGTAGTAACTCCCAGACGGGTAGCCATATCCGTAACCATAGCCATAGTTACCATACCCATATCCGTAGCCGGAGTAGTCGGACGGATAAGAATAATCAGAATATCCGTAGGGTCCGTATGGGTAGTAGCCCCAGTTCCAGCCCCACCAAGGACCCCACCACCATGAAAAGCCGAAGTCGCCGATAAAGATGATTTTATTGAAACGGTGGAAGCGACGAAACCGATCATCTCGATCAAAGTCGCCGTCGTTGAAACGGTTAAAGCGTCGAAGGCCCAAGGCTGAATTCATCATTGGAGCGCGGTGCATTGGCATCCGTCCCATCGGACCTAGCATGGGAGCGCGGTGCATCGGCATTCGGGCAATCGAACGTGGTGTGAAAGCGCCGCGCATTCCCATCCGGGGCACCGAATTAGCGTGCCCCCTCATCTGCGCCGTGGCAGTCGAGGCTGCGAAAACGCATGCTACCACGCAACCAAGGAGAACGAATTTTCTCCGGTTCATAGCGTTATAGGTTTCCAAAGATTGAAACCCCCGGGATTCAAAAGTTGCGGCACTGGAAAAGGTAAAAGGTAACGACCGCGTTACAATTGCACCGCCGCTCCAACGATTGCGGCAATCAGTAAAGCTGCCGAGCACTTACCAATCTTTGAACTCGCCCGCGTGCTCGTGCGTCTCAATCACGTTTCCACCGGCATCGAAAACGCGAATCACGGAATAATGCGAACGGCTGCGGTGCATCGCGTAACCGATTGCGTTGCTGATTGCGTCCGACTGGCCGTACCACAATCGACCGAATGGCAGCACTCGACGGAAGGGTTGGCCGAGGGTTTGAAAACTGCTCATTCCATTGTCTCCACTAGGTGCGCTCTGTTTGCGGGCGCAGTATAGGGCTCAGGCCAGAACTCAACAAGGCGAGTGACCTTGCCCTCGGCAATGGAGAAGAAGGAGATGGCACGCGCCGTTTGCACTCCGTCCGTGACCGTGACGTCGCTGACCGCTTCAAACTCGCTGCCGACGAGACCATTGAGTGTGAAGCGCCAAGGACCGTGCGCCGGATATTCATGGTTCATGCGAGCGAAGCGCTCAGCGCCGCGAATGCGCTCTTTGGACTGAGGCCATTCCAACACGAACTCGGGTGCCAGCACGGCGGCTACCGAATGAAAGTCGTTCGTTGCCATAAGGCACCAGAATTCGCGGACGACTTCCACAGCAATAGGACTGGGCATGACCGGCGAGCGTGAGGCGGCTAACTAGATGAAGCTCAGCTACCGCTGCCGGGAGCGAGCCCTGGCAACATCGACAAGTATTTCATAAATTCAAGCTAGTCATCGCGCTCGGCCAGCGGTTGGCTGCAGCGTTTGGTTAGGACACCAGTCGAGCATGGTTTGGCGTTCCGGTTTGGACCGCACGCTCATTCGACTAGGAGTTCACCGCCCCAGTCGGATGGGTCGGAATCGAAAATCGTCTCCGAAAGCGTCCACGGGCGCCCCACGGGTCAACGAACGAGCATTGACGTTCGCCATACATGTGATCCGCCGGTTCTGCGAGAACAAGAGCACCGGTTGCTTTGGCGCGTTCAAAGAGTTGGTCGATGCCGGTGACCCGAAGCAAGACGGAGTGCGCCCCGGGGCTCTGCAGTGTTGAAGGAGCGGCGTCAGCGTGACCGCCGGGTGTGGCGACGACGATGGCGCCGTTGCCGTGTAAGAGCTGGCATCGATGGTCTCCGATGCGGAGACGTTCGGTAAATGGCAATGCCGTTGTGAGCCACTCGACTGCTTCGCGCACGTCGGGGTAGTACAGCACGGGTATTACGGCGGTATTTGGTGCCGAGCGGTTCTTCTTCAGCATGGAATCGGAGGTTATCAGTGCTTCCCTGGTAGCCTAACGAGACAGAGATAAGCCACGGCAGGGTGTCGTGGCAAACACACTAAACTTATTTCGTGGTGGGGCCGTTGGCTTCATCGATTGGTTAGGGCGGCTGGGTCATTCGAGAGATTTGATTTGGTTCGATTGAAGAAATTTGCGGACGGCTGCACCGTCAAAGTAGAACATTTGCGCACGATAGAGGCGTCCGTCGCGCACTTCGTATAAACCCAGCACTTCGCAATCTAAGCGCTCCCCGCGTCGGTTGACTCCGCGTTGATGCCACAAGACGGTGACTCGGGCACCGCTCGAAGCGACGATCTGCGGACTCATCTTTCGCGTTATGAATTCCGGCAGCGGTTGAAACGGCTCCCACACCTTTTCCCAACTGGTTGCCACTTTGCCTTGCAATGTACGAAAATGGCTTGGCTGAAGCGATTCGGGCCACACGAACGACGCCTCAGGATGGCTGATACGTTTCAGACGTTCGTCGTCCCGAGCGTCGACAGCCGCAAACGCTTCTAAAACGATCTGCTCCGATTCGGTCACAATATCACTCCACCACGCAAGTACGGCGCATGAATCTTGCGCTGGCGAGAGCGAGCTTTGTCACGTTTCTTTCAGTTCATTTCGGTTTAAACTTTTGCGCGCGCCAGGGCAGCACTTCCGCCGTAAAAATGGAATTGTCTTTGGCCACCGCAATTTCGTGCGGGTCGAAATGCCGGCCCTTGCCCGGTTCGGGTCCAGATAACACGCCAACAATTTTGCCGTCCTGGTCGATTTTTAGAATGTCGCTCGCGATTGCATCGGCCATGTAAATGAAATGGTCTGCACGAACCTGAAGAATGAGGCCAACCGAACGAGCACGTTGAGCTGCTTTCGGGTCGCAGAGGCGAAATACCCTTAGACAATGAAATTATCAAAGAAAACGCGCTAGCGGCAGGCTGTGCTTGAGAAGCTGCGCAAAGACGAAAATCCATCTGAGCCATGCGCAGCGACGCAAACTAAAACTGTGGCTAAAGGGGGAGGGGCGCAAAAATCGGCACCCAAAAATATTGAATCGAGAAGTGGGGATAGGCCGTCGCTCGCTCGAGATCACGGTTCTTTGAGATCGCCCTTGTGCTCGTGCGTCTCGACCACGTTGTCAGTCACAGGATGTCGGTCTCGTTCGCTGCATTCCGTATCCTGAGCGTTACGGTAAAGGGACGTGAGGGAATGTTATCGCCATAAACAGCTAGGAACAACGTGTAGGTGAGCTGCCGGGGAGCAAGGTCGCGAGTCACTGGATTGTGTGCAATGTAGGCGTCAATATGAAGCGGAGGGTTCGGAACGGCTTGATCGCGAGTGCCTATGTCGAAAATCCAGTATTCATCAGGATACAATGTCATGAAATCGCCAATTCCACCTTCCCATCTGAGGTATGCATTTGGCCGTTCGGTCGCGTAATTTTCACCCTCAATTCGGAGTAACTTCACGCGGCATTGCCTCGCTGGACGATCTCCGTCGTTTTTGACCTCGCCCCTAATCCACCACTTACCATCCCATTCCTTCGTTAGATTTTCCTCCACGCGAACTGCAATGTTGGGGTGGTGCCGCAGGTTTCGAAGGTCATCGTGAAAGACCGCCAAAAGAAGCGCAACTCCGACTGCCAGCAAAGTAGCAACCGACTTTAGGCTGTCCCAGTTCGCCGGTGCACCCCAAAGAGGCCCCCAAGCAAAGCTGACGACGCAAATACCTAAGATTCCGACGGCCAAAAGGATTACGAGCTTTGTCGCCCGACCGTTAAACAACAAAAGGGCACCAGCTCCCAAAAGCGCGAGGACCAATATGGCGACAATGCCAGGACAAAAGCTCGGCGTTATTGGGCATCGGGAGAGAAAAGCGAACGTTACCATTCTTTGAAGTCCCCCTTGTGCTTATGCGTTTCTATCACATTGCCGGCCGCGTCATAAACGCGAATCACGCCATCATGTGACCGGCTGCGATGCTTTGCGTAGCCGATTGCATTGCTCACCGCGTTTGGCTCGCCGTACCACAGTCTACCGAATGGCAGTACATCTGAAATTGGATCGACGCCGCGATGATCTTTGCGCGGGCGCACTTCGTAAACGTGCATTGGAGCGACTGGCAGCAGCGCGTGGTTGAGCCTCACTGACTGGCCACATCTTTGGTTGTCTCAGCTTGTAGAGGATGCGTGAACTCTTCTGGATGTTCTGCAGCCGGACTCGAGAGTCATGCCGGAATATACTCAGCAACAGGCTCTCAATCTCCCGTATGTCTTCTCCAGTAACGTTGTCGTGTACTTCGAAGAACGAGTAATGCGTCCAGCCTTCCTTTTTGTTGTGATGGCGTTTCAGACGCCCTTTGATTCCGCGACGCACCCCTTTACCCAATCCTGCCACGCCGATGTACACGACATCGAATTTCTCCTCCGCCGCTTTTGGCCGTTTCTTGTACAAAACATAGAACCCACGGGTCTTCGGGAGAATGCCCGACCAATTGCCACGCAACTCGTAACGTCGCCACCGCTTAACAATTTTGAGCAGCGACTGTTCCATAAGACAACCAAAGACCTGACGAGCCAGAGATAAGCCGGCGTTTATCCTTGCGCGGGCGGATTTCGTAAAGGTGCTTTGGCTGCATTGATTAGCGAAACAGAATCGCGCACACCAGATAAACATAAAAACGACGGAGATGGCGAGCAACGCGCCGCCCGCACTGCGATAGCGTGGCTGCGAGAGCCAAACAACACCCATAATTAGACCCATGATCGGGAGCAAAGCTGTAAGGAAGATAATAGAACCGAAAGACGGTGGGTTCCGCGCCTCGTCGCTTTGTGCGTGCGCTGCTTGGTCTAGCGACTTCACCATGCGGGTAACTTCAACCCAACTTTCGGTGCCGTCCTTACGGAGGCGGTCGGTGAGCCTGAGTTCCTTACGTGTCCACATCATCGTGAGAATCTCGAAGCTGTATGGCCCCCTCACATCACCGTCACGTTCAATCAAGTAGTGTGCTTCGGGTGTCGCAGGAGCATTGGAGAGTGGTGCAGGATTCAACGAATGACATCATGGCCGCGTCATCTGTCATCCGGCAATCAAAAACGATTCTAGCGTGGTCCTGTGAGGCGGGCGGGG
>Ga0209474_10000697_pt1 | contig 35655 bp, 32 predicted proteins | sample GraSoiAngelo_145_FD_185902 | JGI IMG/M metagenome (GOLD analysis project Ga0209474, IMG submission 185902) | Grasslands soil microbial communities from the Angelo Coastal Reserve, California, USA - 14_1009_05_20cm (SPAdes) (version 2) | ecosystem: Environmental > Terrestrial > Soil > Grasslands...
GCCCGGCGACGCTCGTGTAGTACCCGACCTGGAAAACCAGCGGATGCGCGGCGGATCCGTACGTGCCAGGCGCGAAGAGCACTGCGTCGCGCCGAGTACCGAACTCGTTGTGGACCTGCGCGACCGCTATGGCGTTCAGCTCGGCCTGGATCGCGGCCTGGTCCGTCGACGGTTTGAAGATGTGGACGTTCGGTCCGAAGTCAGGCGTGCTCGGCGGCGCCGCATCCGCCTCGATCACAACCGAAGTGGCCGAGGCCGCGATCACGAGCGCCCCCGCCACAAGCAGTGCACGAACCCTGCGCAATGTCATTTCATCTCCCTCCACAAACTGACCCCCAACAGCCGTTCACAGCTCGCGCTCTACGTCATCTCAGCACCACCTTCGCTTGCACGCTCAGGTCGCGCGACGAACGTCCCGCGCGGACCGTGTACGTCCCGGGCGGCGTGACCCAGGTCCGCGCCGATTCATCGAAGCGCGCGAATGCACGGGCACGCAACCTCACCGCCGCCTCCACCGTCTCGCCTGGCTCAGCGGACACGCGCGCGAAGCCGGCGAGCGTGCGCACAGGCCGGCGCGGGTCGTCACCAGGGGCCTCGAGGTAAACCTGGACGACCTCGCGTCCGTCCCGCGTCCCCATGTTGCGCAGCGCCACCGTCACGTCGACATCGTCGCCGGCACGAACCGCGTCCGCCGGGGCGGACAACGAATCGAACTGCCACTCCGTGTAGCCGAGGCCGTGCCCAAAAGCGAAGAGAGGATCGGTCCCCTTACGGTCGTAGCCCCGATAGCCGACCAGGAGTCCTTCGGAGTACGCGAGCGTGCCATTGTCGGGCTGGGCTCGATACACCGGTGCGTCGGCCTCGGTCCGTGGGATCGAGATCGGGAGCCGCCCGCCCGGCTCGGCGGCGCCGCTCAGGACGTCAGCCAGCGCTTCGCCGAACGCCTGGCCGGGCAGCCACGCCTGGACGACAGCTGCCACGTCGTCGATCCAGGGCATGACCACCGGCATCCCCGTGTTCAGCACGACGACTGTGCTCGGGTTGGCGGCCGCGACCCTGCGGACCAGCTCGTCCTGGCTACCCACAAGACTCATGCCTGGCCGGTCGAAGCCCTCGCTCTCGCTGCCCTCCGCGGAGCCGATGATGACAACCGCCACATCCGCCGCCGTCGCTGCGGCGACCGCTTCCTGGATCAACGCCGCATCGTCGGATTGCGGCGCGATGCCGAGGCGCATCGTCACGAAACGAGCTTCGGGCCGGAACTCGACTCGGACGTCCAGGTCGCGGCCCGCGCGCATCTCCACCGGCACCCGCAGCTCGGGTGGTTGCGAGAGCGCCTCGACGACGTCGCGCGGCTGCAGGCTCCTGGCCTCGGCCACGACTGTGTCCCCTACCGCGATGCGGATCTCGCCGACACCCGCCGCGCCGATCACGTGGCGGCCGTCGACCTGCGCGCGGTAGCGGGTGCGCATGACGATCTCGGAGGCATATAGGTGCGGATCGCCGGGTAGGCCGTCCCACCAGGTGAGCACACTCGTCGCGTGGTGGTCGTCGTAGAGCACGGTGCCGTCCGCATCACGCAGCTCCAGCCGTACGCCCGGCTTGCCGCTGACGGGGTCGTGGAGCGTACCGGCCGGTGGAATCGCGACCGTGGCGCTCGTGAGCGCGCCCTGGTTCACGGTGACCTCGGCGTCGATCGCGTCGGCCAGGGCCTCGGTGATGCCGGGACGCGCGACCGGCAGGACCTGGATGCTTCCACCGCCCTGGATCAGCGGCGCAACGGCATTGGGTCCGATCAACGCGACTCGCCGCGCACTGCCAGGGGCGATCGGGAGGACTCTGCGGTCGTTTTTGAGCAGCACGAACGAGCGCGCCGCGACCTCGCGCACCAGCGCCGGATCGATCAAAGCCGCTTGCGGCGCCACAAGCGAGACCGGCGACGCCTGCTCGGTGCCGTCGACGAATCCATTCAACGCCCCGAGGCGCCGGCCAAGGGTGAGGAGCCGCGCCACCTTGTCGTTGATATCGCTCTCAGCCACCGTGCCTCCGCGCACCGCCTCGACGAGCTTCTCGCCCCACGGCCCCTCCGGGCCCGGCATCACAAGGTCGAGACCGCCGACCGCGCTGGCAATCGTCGACGTCGTCGCCGACCAGTCGGAGACCACGGCGCCCGTAAACTCCCACTCGCCCTTGAGGACGCCGCGCACAAGCGGAGCGTTGGCCGTCATGGTCGCGCCGTTGACCGAGTTGTAGGCCGCCATGATCAGAAAGACGCCGGCCTCCGCGACGCAAGCCTCGAACGGAGCGAGGTATAGCTCGCGCAGCACGCCCTCGCTGATGCGCGCGTCGTACGTGCGCCGTTCCGTCTCGGAATCGTTCGCGACGTAATGCTTGGCCGTCGCGCCGACGCCGGCCTTCTGCAGCCCGCGCACGTAGGCGACAGCGATCCGCGATGTCAGCAGCGGATCTTCGGAGAAGCACTCGAATCCTCGGCCGCTCAAAGGCGTGCGGACGATGTTGATCGTAGGCCCGAGCACAACGTCGACCCCCTTCGCGCGCGCCTCGCGGCCCAGAGCGGTCGACAGCTCCTCGATGAGCTCCGGATCCCACGTCGCGCCCAACGCCACCGGGCACGGGAGCGAGGTCGACGGGTTGGTCGCGTCGAAGCGGATGCCGCGCACTCCGGCGGGTCCGTCCGACATCACGATCGGCCGCAAGCCGATCGCGGGCTCGCCGTGCAGCACCCACGAGTTGGCGCCCGTGAGCAGCCGAACCTTTTCTTCGAGGCTTAGGCGCGCCACCAGGCCCGATTCATCGCCGGTGACGCCGACCACGGCACTACTCATCGATGAGCTCCTCGGAATTGCAGGTGGAGGGTCCGGCCGGCGCGAGGCCGGCCGGACTCGATGTGATCCGACAACCGCAGCGTTAGGAAATCGGCTTGAGCTGCATGACGATGTACGCCATTTGCGGGTCGCTCGGCGAAGGGTTCATGTATGGGTGGGACTGGTTCGGCCAGCCCGTGTATTTCGCACTGCTGAATACGTTCCAGTCCGCGCCATAGAGGAGCGGAGCGTAGGGAACGTCGGTCGACATGATCTTCTCGAGCTTCTGGACGATTGGGTAGAGCGTGGCGGTGTCGTTGGGATCTGTGCTCGCGTAGGCAGTGAGGGCTGCCGCGGCGTCGGCGTTGGAATAGCCCACCTGCTTGGCGGCTGTGCCCTGGAACCAGTCGTAGTACTGGATGTACGGGATGCTGCCGCCGTTGCCCCAGTGGATCATCGTCTGCCACCCGGCTGGGTTCGAGGTGAGGGTTGTGTTCCAGTCCGAGTAGCCCTGCGCCGGCTTGGTGGTCACGTCCATGCCCAGCGGCTGGAGCTCTTGCGAGATGAGTGCGGCATTCTCCCAGTAGTCGGAGAAAGGAACCGGATCGTAGACGGAGAACTTGATGATCTGACCGCCTTTGGTCCAGCAGTTCGCCGTGTTGGAACCGTCGCAATTTCCGCCTGACTTGAAGGTCCCGGCGGCGGTGTCGTAGTGCGAGGTGGCCGGTGGAGCCCAGCCGGCGCTCTTCAGGATCTCGTAGACGTCCATTCCAGCCGGCAGCTTTTGCGCCTTGGCGGCGGCTGCATCCGGCACGTTGCCGCTGGTCGACAAATCACCGACCAGGCTGCCGTCAGACGGGAGAAAGGCCTTCTGGTTGGGCAGGATGAGTGCGCTCGAAGAGCTCGCTGCTCGCTCGTAGCCCGACTCACCCAGCAGCGCAAGTGCGTTGCGGTCGATGCCGTAGCTGACGGCTTTGCGAACCGCCACGTCTCCGATGCCGGTCGCGCCGCCGTTGCCGGGATTCAGGTTGAAATAGAGGGTGACGGTGGAACCTGACGCAAACCAGGCGTGGTTGGTCTGGGGGTTGAGGTTGACGTAGTTCTCGTAGACGTTCGGGATGTCGTTGCCGGCCCAGTCGAGCTGGCCGCTGATGAGGGCGTCGCTCGCGGCTGCGTTGGTCGCGATGGCCGGCGTGTCGATCTCGGACTCCGGCGGAGTGCCGCCCCAGTAGTTGGGATTCGGCTTCCACTTGATGAGGGAGCTCGAGTAGCTCGAGAGCATGAACGGCCCCGTGCCGACGGGGTTGGCGATCGTCAGGGTCGGGTTGGCCGCGACCTGCTTGGCCACCGACTCTTTGAGGACGTAGGTCTTGCCGAGGATCGTAAACAGCGAGGTGTATTGCGGCGTCGTGAAATGAAGCGTGACGGTGTTGCCCGAGATCGTCGGGTCAGAAGCCTGGTCGGGAACGCCAAAAACGTTGGCTTTGGGATTCGCCACCACCTTGTACGTCGCCGCCACGTCGGCCGGCCCGAACGACGAGCCGTCGTTGAACTTCACGTTCTGGCGGATCGTGAGCTGGATGTCCTTGCCGCCGTTCGCAAACTGGAAGGCTGTGGCCAGCCACGGGTGGGTGCCGGCGGCAGTCGGGTCTAGCTCATCGAACTCGATCAGCGGCTCGTTCACGATGCTCCGCGTGCCCATGCTGGACGAGACCGAGTTGGAGTCATACGGGTTGAAGTCTTGCGAGAAAGTGACCCCGGTCGTGGGTTCGGCGATGAGCGCTTTCCCGCCCGTCACCGTCGATGCGTTGTTTCCCAGCTGGCATGCGGTGGACAAAAGAGCCGCCACGCCGAGCAGGCCTACCACAGGTCGCCAGTTCATGGATCAATCACCTCCGTGATGCACTGCATGGCGCAATGCGCTGTTGATGGGGACGCCGCCGCGGGGTACCGAGACGCCAGACGCCAGCTCAACCTTCCTCACCTCTTTTGTGTCTCTTTCTCGAGTTCCGCCGCCGGGACTCCGTTTTCGCTTGCCTGCCGCCCGGCGGGGTCGACATGCAGCCAGCACGCCGCGACGTGGCCGGCGCCGACCGTGACGCTCGGCGGCGCCTTGCGCTTGCAGACATCCATCGCGTAGGGACAGCGCGGATGAAACCGGCAGCCGCTCGGCGGCGCGAGCAGGCTGGGTGGCGCTCCGTGTCCCGGGAGCACGGGTTGCTGCGCCCGATCCGGATCGGGCGCAGCGGAGAGCAGGAGTTGCGTGTAGGGGTGCGCCGGCCGATCGGTCAGCTCCACGCTCGGCGCCGACTCGACCAGCTGCCCCGCATACATGACCGAGATCGTGTCGGCCAGGTAGCGGGCAGACGCGATGTCGTGCGTGACATATAGGATCGCGAGGCGCTCCTCGTCGCGAAGGTCGGCAAGCAAATTGAGCACGCCGAGGCGGATCGACACGTCGAGCATCGAGACCGGCTCATCCGCGATCAGGACGCGCGGCCTGACGGCGAGCGCGCGAGCGATCGCGACCCGCTGCCGCTGCCCACCCGACAGCTCGTGCGGAAACTTGGCCGCGAACTGCGCCGGCGGCTTCAAAGCCACGCGGGCGAGAAGGCCGGCCACGGCAGAGTTGACGTCGTCGCCGGCGAGATGATGGATCTGGAGCGGGCGGGCGAGCTGATGCCGGATCCGGTGCACCGGGTTCAGCGAAGCGAACGGATCCTGAAAGACCATCTGGACGGTCGAGGCATAGGAGCGCGGGCGGGCCGCCGGCGCCGGGCGGCCGTCGACAAGGATGCTGCCCGCGTCGGGTTTGATGATCTTGGCGAGGAGCCGTCCGACGGTTGTCTTGCCGGCCCCGCTCTCGCCCACCAGCGCAGTCACCTTGCCGCCGTCGAGCCGCACCGACACGTTGTCGACGGCGTGCACCGCCGACCGGCGCGCGAAGAGCCCGCGACCTTGTTTGACAGAAAAGTGCTTCACCAGGTCACGCCCTTCCAGCACTGGCGTGCCAATCGTCCCGTTCACCGCTCGGGCACCTCGCTGACGGCCTCTTGCAGGCTCCGCGACGGCTCGGGCAGGGACAGCTCGACCGGAACGGACGCCTGGTCCCGATGCAACCAGCACGCGACTTCTCGGTTGGACCCTCCGAGCTGTGCGAGCTGCGGCACCTCGTGCTTGCAGCGCTCCATCGCCCACCCGCATCGCGGGTGAAAAGCGCATCCCGAGGGGAGATCCCTGAGGTCGGGAGGTGACCCCGGGATCCCCTCCATCGGGAGGCGCTTGCCGTGCATGGGCGGGAAGCAGTGCAGAAGCCCATGCGTGTACGGCAGGCGCGGCGCGTGAAAAAGTGCGGTGGCTGGGGCCCGCTCCATCAATCGACCGGCGTACATCACCGCGATGTCATCGGCCAGCTCGACGAGCAGCGACAGGTCATGCGTGATGAAGAGGGCGGCGAATCCAAGCCGGTCACGCAGTCCCATCAGCTCCTGGAGGATCTCGCGCTGGGTGACCACGTCGAGCGCGGTGGTCGGCTCGTCGAGGATCATGACCTGCGGCTCCAGGGCGAGCGCCATGGCGATCATCGCCCTCTGCCGCATGCCCCCTGACAGCTCATGTGGATAGCTGCGCAGGCGGTCAGAGTTCATGCCGACCATGTCGAGCAGCACCGCCGACCGTGCCCAGCGCTCGTCGCGCGACATCTGCGGACGGTGCGCGCGGAGCATGTCCTCGAACTGGGCCCCGATCGTGATGACCGGGTTCAGCGCGCTCAGCGAGCTCTGCAGCACCACGGCGATCTCCGACCACCGGAGGCTGCGCAACTGCTGCGGGCCGGCGGCCAGGATGTCGATCGTGCCCTTCGGCCCGTCGCCGCTGAAGGGTTTCGAGTGGAACAGCACCTGGCCGCCGGTGATCACGGCAGGTGGGCGAAGCAGCCGGATCGCCGCCATCGCCAGGGTGGTCTTTCCGCTGCCGCTCTCTCCGGCGAGGCCGAGCACGCGGCCCCGGCGCAAGACCAGATCGCAGTCCCTGACCGCATGGACCGCCTCGTCGCCGTACCCGTAATCGACGGAAAGGCCGCGGATCTCCAGCACCGCATCGGCGGCGCTTTGCATCGTGGCAGCGGCCAGCTCTGCCCTGCGCATCACGGGTGTCAGGCCCAGCGTCGTGCTGACGTGAACACCCGCTTTCCTCGCCGCTCGCGCGGTGAGACCCGACGTCCGCAGCTTCGGGTTGATGAACTCGTCGATCCCGAAGTTCACGAGGGCAAGCCCGGTGCCGAGAAGCGCCACGCATATGCCCGGGGGCGCCCACCACCACCACCAGCCGCCGCGCACTGCATTGTTGGCGAAACCCTCACGCAGCATCTCGCCCCAGTTCCACAGTCCGGGCGGCGAGCCGGTGGGCGATCCCGCGAGGCCGAGGAAGGAGATGGCGACGTAGGCGTAGATCGCCGACAGGGTCGTGAACAGAAACGAGGCGGCAACGATGGGAATGAGGTTGGGAAGGATCTCGGCCACGATGATGCGGAGGCGACTTTCGCCCGCGACCCTGGACGCTTCAACGAAGTCTCGATTGCGGAGGGATAGGGTTTGCGCTCGCAGCGTCCGGGCGCTGTAAGCCCAGGTGGTCACTGCGATGATCGACGCAACGAGCACGAGGCTGGATCCCGCCGAAGGGACGTAATCAGCAAGCACGATCAGCAGGGGCAGGCCGGGAATAGCGAGCGAGACGTTGGCGATGAGCGACAAGCCCTCATCGGTCGGTCCGCCGATGTAGCCGGCGGTGACGCCCAAGGCGATCGAAAGCACGGTCGCGATCGTGGCGGCCAGGAGGCCAACGAACATGGTGGCCTGGGTCGATGCGAGCAGCTGCGACCATGCGTCCTGCGCGAAAACCGTTGTGCCGAGCCAGTGCGCGGCCGAGGGTGGCAGCGGAAGCGGGTAGTAGTTGGCGGGGAACCCGGTATCTGGCCCAGTGCCCGGAACGAGGATGTGCTGGACCCAGTTCTGCGTGTCGGTCGCGTTGGGTGAGTACGGGGTGATCCACCGCCCGATGACAGCGACCACACTGAACACGCCGAGTATCACCAGCCCGGCGATGACTTTGGGCGAGCGTGGAAGGCGGAGGACCCGCGCTCTTTGGAACGTGGCGGGTGCCTGAATGAGTGTCGTGGTGTCGATGGTCATGCGGCGTGCCTCACCCGTGGGTCGATCGCCACATAGACCGCGTCCGCGATAAGGTTCGCGGCCAGCACGACCAGGGTGATCACAACGAATACCCCCTGCACCAGCGGGTAGTCGATCTTGCCCAACGCGTCGTACAGATGGAAGCCGATGCCCGGGTAGCTGAAGACGATCTCGACCAGGATCTGCCCGCCGACGATGAGGCTGATGGCGATCGTGAAGTTGGCGACGACCGGGAGGAGCGCGTTGCGCACGGCGTACCAGATCACGGTTCGGGCAGGCAGACCCTTCGCCTGGGCCACCAGGACGAAGTCCTCGTCCATCGTGGTAATCACCTGGTTGCGGATCGAGAGGATGAACCCGCCCAGCGATGCAAGGACGACGGTCGCCACCGGAAGGATGCCGTGACTGATGACGCCCTGGATGTACGGGAGGTTGAATCCTGGCGTGCTGGTGTAGATGTCGTAGCCGAACAGGCTCGGGAACCACTTGAGCATGGTTCCGGTCTGGCCGAGGATCAGCACCAGGACGATGCCGAGAAAGAAGTAAGGCAGCGCCTGGAAGAACGTCGCGAACGGGAGGAGCCAATCGGTCCACGAGCCGCGGCGCCAGGCGATCAGGGTTCCGATCACGCTGCCACCAAGAAACGCGAGCGTGGTCGCGATGCCGAGGAGGACAAGGGTCCAGGGAAGGTACGAGACGATGAGGCTGGCGACCGGCGCGTTTTCCGACCACGAGTGACCGAGGTCGCCATGGGCCAGGTTTCCGAGGTACTGCGTGTACTGGTCCCACAGGCTCGTGTGGACGTTGTAGCCGAGCTGCAGCTCGATCGCGAGTACGCACTGCTCGTTGCAGTTGCCCGATTGGGATGCCCTCGCGACAGCGCCGGCCACCGGGTTGCCGGGGACCACGCGCGGGAGCAGGAAGCTGACAGTGATCGCGACCCAGGCCGCAAGCAGGTAGACGACGAGCCGGCGAGCCAGGGGGCCCATCTAGCGGCCGTTCTCTGCTGCGGCGCACCCGCAGCTCTCGCGCACGATCAGCTGCACCGGCAGCACGACGTCGGAATCTCCCCTGCCGGTGCTGATCTTCGAGTAGAGGACCGCGAACGCCATCGCGCCGAGCTCCTGCATCGGCTGACGAACGGTCGTCAGCGGCGGGTGGAGGTGGCGCGCCACGGGAACGTCATCGAACCCTGTGACCGCGACGTCTTGCGGCACGCGCAAGCCGCGGCGCCCCAGCGCGTGCATGGCGCCCAGGGCGGTCTGGTCGTTGGCGCACACGATCGCGCGCGGCAGCTTTCGGCCAGACTCGAGGAGGCCGCTGATCACCCTGGCGCCGCCGGCTGCGCTGTAGTCGCCCTGCCAGTCATGGCCGATCGCGACCTGCGCCCCGTGTGCTTTTGCCTCGGCCTCGATCGCTTTCGCGCGCGCGTGGTTGTCAGGGCTGTCGATGCGCCCGGACAGGTAGCCGAGCTCGTTGTAGCCGTGGTCGAGCACGAGGTGGCGTACGAGCTGGCGCATGCCCTCGTCGTTGTCGCAGCGCACGTTCATCGCGCCGGGCACCGGCGTTCCGGCCAGCGTCACGACCGGAACCAGCGATGCCAGTCGGGTGATGCTGGTCGCCGGGATCATGCGGTCGTGGAGGATCAGGCCGTCGGCCTTGCCGCCCACAGCGGCCACGCGTGCCTCGACGTTGCCGTCGTTGAAGCCGACAGACCCCATGAGGACGTCGAAGCCCTGGCGCCTGGCGGCCAGGTCGATGCCGCGATAGATGACGTCGATGAAGAGGAAGCTCTCGTCCTCGTCGGGGAAGGGCGTCTCATCGCCTCGCCGGAAGACCACGCCGACGACCTCCTTCAGGCCGTTGGACAGCGCGCGCGCCGCGCCGTCGGGCACGAATCCGAGCTCGCGCACGGCCTGGAGGACGCGGTCCCGGGTCGCGGCGCGCGGGCTGCCCTGGCCGTTCAGCACGCGTGACACCGACGCGATCGACACGCCGGCGCGACTGGCTACGTCGTAGATCGTGAGCGGACCTTTGGGCCTTTTCGGTTCCGGCAATCCTCTTGCCTCTGTGCATGTCCGACGGCGACGACGCCCGCAAAGCAACTGCGGTAAGCGCTTACCGGTAAGCGCTTACAAGACCGGGATTATATGGCCATCCGGCGGGTTGTCAAGTGGAAGGTTTGCGGCCGGGCGCGTGGACCACGATCTGTAGCGTTATCTAGCTATGGAAGCGTGCGCCTCCCGACCATGACTCGCGCGGTTATGTTGCTGGCCGTCGCGATGCTCCTGGTGGCGTGCGAGACACCTTACAGCCGCGCCGCTCCGAAACCGGCGACGCCGCAGAGCGTCATCCTTCAGCCCGGCGACCTTCCCGGCATGCACCGCTGCGACACAAGCGGCGAGGTGACCGCGGTCTTGAATGACGAGAAAATCCGGAAGTCTCCGGCGTACGACGTGAACGCCGCGGAATGGGAGCAGTGGAAGCGGCAGGGCGCCATCGCTGCGTCCTTCGCGGTTTACGGACGCACCGCCGCGGACTGCGCCGCCGCGTCCGGCTCGACCACGGGTGCGCCGCAAGGCGGGTTGGTGGTCGGGCTCGTCGTGCAGTTTCGGGACACCAACGGCGCTGCTCTCAACTACCAGCGCGACTCGACGCTCATGGGACTCGGACCGCGCGACATTCGGTTTATCGAGCTCGCCGGAGGGACGACGACATTTGGACAGGCCACCGGGCTCGGCGCGGATTCAGCCGTGGGGAGCGTGCAGGTCGCCGGCGCCGACTACTTCGTCGCAAGGTGGCTGAACCGCCGCTTCCAGTCCGAGTTCGTCGGCTACGACATGGCGTTCGACGACGCGGACAATGCGGTCAAGGACGTGAACCGACGGATCCTTCACGCGTAGCGCTTAGTCTGGTCGTCGTGGATCGCTCCTTCGTGGCGGCGAACGCACGCGAGCTCGCGCGGATGCGGGCGGTGGTGTCGCGTTTGAGCGACCGGCAGCTTGGCGGCATGGTCAACGAGTACTGGAGCGTGGCCGGCGTGCTCGGGCACATCGCGTTCTGGGACGGCCGCGCGCTCCACCTCGCCGGCAAGCTGGAGCGCGGCGAGCCGTTCACGGCGTCCGAAAACGAGCCCGAGGACGTGGACTGGATCAACGACTCCTCGCGTCCTCTGATCCACGCGATTCCGCCACGTGCTCTGGCCGAGCTGGCGGTGAGCATCGCGGAGGAGACCGACGAGCTCGTGGCGTCGCTGCCGGATGAGATGCTCGCGGGCCTGCACGAGACCAGCCCGCTCAACCCGGTGCGAGCCAACCACCGGGGCGAGCACCTGGACGAGATCGAGGCGGCGATTCGACCACGGACTTGATCCGGTCATGAGCGCACCAGGCATGCACATGGGGAGGTGACCACGACATGAGGTTGACGACCACGACCAACGTCTCGGTGGACGGCGTGATGCAGGGGTTGGGCGGACCTGACGAGGATCGCAGCGGCGGCTTCGAGCGCGGCGGATGGGCCATACCACTTCTCGACACCGAAACCGGGGACTATCTCAACCAGGTCTACGGCGGCGCGGCCGCGTTCCTCTTTGGCCGGCGCACGTACGAGATCTTCGCCGGCTCCTGGGGAGCGATGGCCGATCCGAGCTCGAGCCCGATCGCCGCCGCGCTGAACAGCCGGCCCAAGTACGTGGCATCGACCAGCCTCGCCGATCCGCAGTGGGCGGGCACCACCGTCCTGCACGGCGACGTCGCCAGGGCCGTCGCGGATCTGAAGGCGCATCAAGACGGCACACTGCTGGTGCCCGGCAGCGGTGCCCTCGTCCGATGGCTGCTCGCCAACGACCTGATCGACCAGCTCGACCTGCTCACCTATCCCGTCGTCATCGGCCAGGGCACACGACTGTTTCCCGATTCCGGGCCGGACGTCGCGCTCGAACTGGTCAACTCGCGGACCACTTCCCGGGGCATCACCATCCAGACCTATAGGCCTCTCGGGCGTCCGGAGTATGTGACGTCCACGGCCGACCCCGAAGATGTCATGCGCGACGCGACCTCGGGTCGGCGCAGCTAAAACACGCCCAAGATCCGTCCACGCCTCATCGCAGACCTAGCTGCCCGGCGCACGACCTGGTGGTCTGGCGCTCCACATCAGACGATCTCTCTAGTTCAGGGCAGCCAGGAGCTCCCGACACGCGCGCTCGCAGCGGCGGCAGGCTTCCGCGCAGACCCTGCAGTGCACGTGCATGTGAGCATGGTGCTCGCACTCGTCACCGCAGCTCTTGCAGATCGCGACACAGGATTGCAGCAACGGCTTCATGACGTTGGCGTCGTACTCAGCCTGGCGGCTGACCACCGCCACGGTCGCGGCGCAGATGTCGGTGCAGTCCAGACACAGCCGGATGCACTTGACAAGCTCGTCGAGGTTGCGTTCGCTCAAGTCGGCGGTGGTGTCGGCGGTGCAGGCCTGGGCGCAGTCGTTGAGCGCATCGATGGCGGCGGACAGGACATCGGCGTCGATGTTGAAGTTGCGCGGGTAGGTGTCCAACAGCTGCCTGGCGTAGCTCATGTGGTCCTCCTTGCCAGTCGACGGGAGACAGTAGCCGCAAGCATGTTAGAGCGCCCGCGCAACACCAATCGATGTCCGGCTGCAGACGCGACGGATACCGCTTGGGAGGCAACTAATGGCACTCTCTGATCAGTTGACGGATCTTGCAGGCCGGACGAAGCAACTCGACGATTCCGCCGCCGCCAGAGAGAAGGACCGCACCAAGCTCGAAGAGGACGCCTCGGACGCGGACGAATTACAACGGATCCTTCGTTGACACTCATGAGCGAGCCGTCACGTAAACCCGGTGCACCCATCCCTCGGAGCCATGATGCGTCTCCTTCTCTATGTGCATGTCTATCTTCTCGGCCACCCGACACGACGGGACGTTCTCTGGCCTCACTAGCGCGATAAGGCGTTTGAGTCCCAGCTCGCTGAAGGCGTAATCGCGGCAAGCCAAAGCAGCCTCCGTAGCGATGCCGCGATTCTGATAGGCGGGATGGACGTGCCATCCGAGTTCAATCTCTCTGATCCCATCGACCATCTGCACGGTAGGGCCGCAGTCACCAACGAACGCTCCTGTGTCCTGCATGTCGATGGCCCAAAGCCCAAAGCCCTCTGATTCGTACCGATGGAGCTGGCGTTCGATCCAGGTCTCGCACTCCGCCGGCGAGAGCGGATGAGGGTAGAAACGCATCGAGTAAGGGTCGCCAAGCACGGGCACGAGAAATTCGAGGTCATCGCGACGAAACTCGCGAAGCGCAAGTCGCTTGGTTTTCAGGATGGTCACGCTGTTGGGTGCTCCATTGCGCCAACTGGCTGAACGATCCGACGACGACGCGACCCTAGCACTCAGATCCGACGAACAAGGACAAAGTGGGTCCTTGCCGGCAACGCGCCGTATCGTGAGACCTCCTAGCTCAAGGGCGAAGTCAGGTCGTACACGGTTACGCCGTCGACCGTGGTCGAGCTGAAGTGCTGGCTGACCCAGGAGCTGATCGCGTTCGAGGTCGAGCCCGAGGTCATGCCCCCGCCGCTCCCTATGAAGTAGTGGACCTTGCCCTGGGCGACCACGGCTTGGAACTGGGCAAGGGTCGGGGCTGGGTCGGTGCCGTTGAAGCCGCCGATGGCCATCACCGGGTCATCGGTGGCGAGCTGATATCCGGCCGCCGAGTTGGCGTCGATTGTGGCCGCAACCCATTCGTAGCCCGGCGCGCCCGCCTGCAGCAAAGCCTTCAGCTGGGAACCGACCTCGCTTGCAGTGAGGAACCCCCCGCCTCCGCCGCGGGGGCCGCCATTAGCGACAGTGCCGCCGAAGGCCGGCGATGCGCCAGGGACACCAGCTCGAGGCACGAAGGCGGTACGGCCGCCCGGACCTCCGGCTCCACCCGGGCCGCCAGCCCCGAAGGCGTTGGCCCCCGGGACCGTCGGCCCGGCCAGTGGAAGAGCCCCATCGTGCGCGGTGGTGATGGTCTCGAACGAGTAGGCAGCCGGCGCCGCGAGCGCGACGACCACCGCGATCGGAACCAGGACCGCGAGACCATGCCTCCAGAACAGGGGCGCGACCACGATCAGGAGTGCGGCCGGCAAGCCGAATACCACGAGGGCCGCTCGCAGCTCCGGGTGCCAGGTTGGGCTGCGGTCGAGCAGAACGTTTGCCCACAGCACGGTGGCGAGGAGGGCGAGCGCCATCACCGTGCGCGACATCACGTGCGTCCGGCGCTGCCACAGCATCCACCCGCCGGCGCCTGCCAGCGCGCCGATCGGCGGCGCCAGGGCGATGGTGTAGTAGGGGTGGATGATCCCCTGGGCCAAGCTGAACACTGCGCCGGTGATGAGAAGCCAGCCGCCGAACAGGATGATCGCGGCTCGGCGGATGTCAGTCCGCGGCGCCGCGATGGTGTACACGATCGCCGCGGCGAACAGGATCAGCGCCGCTGGGATCAGCCACGAAACTTGCCCACCGAAATCGGTGTTGAACAGCCGGTTCCAGCCAGTCGCGCCCCATCTCGAGACAGCGCCCGCCGCGGCGGCGACGACACTGCCGTTCTCGTTGCCGGTGATACGACCGAGGCCGTTGTAGCCGAGGATCAGCTCGAGGACGCTGTTGGTCTGCGAGCCGCCGATGTACGGGCGTGAGCCCGCGGGCCACAGCTCGACGAGCGCGACCCACCATCCGGACGAGATCACGAGGGTCACGGCCGCGGCGAGCAGCTGCACAATCCGGCGGCCGAGCCTCGGACGGCCGAAGAAGAGGTACACCGCGGTCACCACAGGAACGATGAGGAAGGCCTGGAGCATCTTCGCCAGGAAGCCGGTACCGATGAGAAAGGCGGCGAGCACAAGCCAGCGCGTGCGCCCGCTCTCGACGGCGCGAAGCGTGCCGTAGGCGCCGCCGGTGACGAGCAGCACGAGCAGCGCGTCCGGGTTGTTGTAGCGGAACATCAGCGCCGCGACGGGGGTGAGGGCAACGGTCGCGCCCGCGATCAGCGCGGCTGCGGGTCCGAACCACCTGCGCACCATCATGTACGTGAGGCCGACGGTCGCGACGCCCTCGAGTGCCTGGGGAACCTGGATGCTCCACGTGTTTACGCCGAAGATCCGCGCCGAGATTTCCATCACCCACAGGAAGCCAGGCGACTTGTCGACGGTGATGAAGTTGGACGCGTCGAGCGACCCGAACAGAAACGCCTTCCAGCTCTGCGAGCCGGCCTGGACCGCCGCCGAGTAGTACGCGTTGGCCCAGCCGTTGCGGTCCAGGCCCCAGACGTAGAGCAGCAGAGTGATGGCGAGCAGGCCGATGAAGGACGGGCGCGCCCAGCCGATCTCAGCAAGACGGGCTCGCGGCGAAAAGGCGCGTTCGGAAGCCGACGGATAGGTGATCGTGCTCATGCCGCCCTCATGTGGAACAGCACGGTGCGCAGAACGAGGAAGCGGACGCCCGTGGCGATCGCGTTGGCTGCGGTCAGTACCGCGATCTCGGCGACGCGCGACGCGCCCGGCGCGAACAGGCCCATGGCGACGATCGCGCCGTTGGTGAACACCAAAGCAGCAGCGAACGCGAGCAGGCCGCCGGCGTGATCTCCGAGCAGCCGCTCGCGGCCGCGGATGCCGAACGTGAGCCGGCGGTTGGCGGCGGTGTTGGCCACCGCGGTGGCCGCGAGCGCGATGACGTTGCTCGCGGCCGCGGGAAGCACCTCACGCAGCGCCCAGAACAGAACCGCGTACGCGAGGGTGCTCGCCGCGCCGACGGCCGCGAATCGAACCAACTGGGTGCTGAGCCACAGCGGCGCGTCTGCCGGGCGGCCGGTCGCAAGTCGCCACACGCCGCGCAGGTCCTCGATCGCGGTCGCAACGATGTCGACGCGCGAGTCCGGGTCATCCAGCCAGTCGACGGGCAGCTCGTGGATGCGCAGGCCGGCACGCTCGGCGCGGACCAGCAGCTCGGTGTCGAAGAACCAGTTGCGGTTCACGACGTCGGGCAGCAGGCTCCGCGCCACATCGGCGCGCAGCGCCTTGAACCCGCACTGCGCATCCTTGAAGCGGACCCGCAGCACGAGCCGGAGGAGAATGTTGTACACGCGCGAGATCACCTCGCGCTTCGGTCCGCGCGTCACGCGCGCGCCGGTGACGAGCCGGCTTCCTATTGAGACCTGGCTGTGGCCGGAGATCACAGGCGCGACCAGCGGAAGCAGTGCCGACAGGTCGGTGGAGAGATCGACGTCCATATAGCTGACCACGCGCGCGTCGCTGGTAAGCCACGCCGCCGCAAGCGCTCGGCCGCGACCTTTTTCGTTGAGCCGCAGCACGCGGACGTCGGGCAGTTCCTCGGCGAGCTCGGCGGCGACCGCCGGCGTCGAGTCGGTGCTCGCGTTGTCCGCGATGGTGATGCGGGCGGAGAAGGGAAACTGTTGTGTCAGATACGCGTGCAGGCGGAGCACGCTCGCGCGCAGGCCGCGCTCCTCGTTGTGCACGGGAATGACGATGTCGACCATGGGGCGCGGTCCGTCGGCCGCGATCGCCTCGCGCCGGCGAGGCAGCGGGACGAGGACTTTGGCCCGAACTTCCCCGGTATCGGCGCCAACAATGCTGGAGCTCATGGCGCCACGATCCCGCCCGCATTTGCGGGCGGGCTGTGAGCGGGCTTAGAGGTTTATTTGGAGCGACACGTTTGGCGTGATCGCTTGGTAGTGGAGGTGGACCACGACGATCACGCAGGTGCTCTTCCTCTTGATCGTGGCGTATGGATGCCCCTTGAAGCTAGACCTTGCGGAGCGGATGACTGAGTTCGGACCGCGTGACTACAGCGAGCTTGATGTGCTTCCACGTCGCGAGTTCCCAGAGAACTCTGTGACCCGGGACAATACGTGAACTGACCGCCCGATTTGTATGGAGGTGTCCGATGAGCACCGACGAACCCCAGGGCTACGACTACGGTGCCGTAACCAAGTCACCGGTGTCCTGGGACGATTTCGAAGATCTGAAGCGCGTCCTCGGATTCAGCGACCGGGATCAGCAGTTGCTGCTGAGAGCAGGTGAAATGATCGGGCCTCGACTCGAGGAGCTGTTGGGCCATTGGCTTGAGCAGTTGGGTCCCTGGGTGCATGCCACTTTCTCCGGTCCAGACGTCGAGCGTTACAGCGGCACTGCGGGAGCGCGCTTCGGTCGCGGGATGCTGGACGGCTTCACGCGCACCTACGATCAAAAGTGGCTGGACTACCAGCACGAAATCGGTCTCCGGCACAGCCGTGCCAAGAAGAACCGAACGGACGAGGTGGATTCGGTGCCGGTCGTCCCATTCAGACATCTGGTGGCGTCGATCCACGTGCTGTCGGAGATTCCCGACAAGTTCCTCGACGGCGTCTCCAGCGCGGATGCTGCAGAAATCCGGGCCGCTTGGTCGAAATCTCTATTGCTGCAGGTTGCGCTTTGGAGTCGTAGCTACGTTACGGCCGACGACTGGTAGGGTCGAAATGGTCGGGCGGACGGGACACCATTTGGTCTCCCCGCGCCCACATGCCGGGCGGCGTGCTCGAACTCCTGAGGGCCCACCGACCGGACTTTAGAGTGCGCGACTGATGCCGGTCGAACTCGTGATGCTTTTCGAGCTGCTCCGCCAACCACGGCCCTCATGCGGCCACGATTCGAGTTTTGTAAGCACCACCGTCGAGGCGGAGCCGGACCACGACGAACCCGCGCAGCCGCTCGCGCGCCAGCGCCGCCGCGTCTGGCCGACCGTCCAGGCCAGGCTTGATACCGGTGAACAAGGCGAGTGCCGGATTCACGGCCAGCATTCGTTGCATGAGTTCCGCCACAGCGATTGGCTCAGTGATTACATCCGGAGTCACCGCACTCCAAACTCCGCGTAGGCATACCTGGGTTTGCGAAGTGCCCTCGAGGTTCCTCCACCACGCACCGCCTCCCGGAACCAGCAGCGAATCGCCTACGCGGACGTAGCTCACCGGCGTGGTGTACGAGCGCCCTGTCTTTCGCCCGCTGAACCTAAGCAGCATCAGGCGACTGCTCATTAATGAGTGCAGCGGCGTTGCAAGCAGAAAACGGGCCACTGGATTGAAGTAGCGCACCAATCTCTGAAGAACTCGACTCAGTCGCATTCGCCTCTACCTCCTGGTTGGTGAACCGGTTAATGAGTTCATCCTCCAGGCCAGTTGTGAGCGTGATGTGAACAATTCGCGAACGATGTGAGAAGGTCGGCTATACCTGGTCGCCGCGTGCCGCCACGTGTCATGACCTGCTCCACTTGCCCACCTTCCCAGAGGACGCGCGCGGGCACTGGTCGTTCATCCGTTCGGCCGTATGCCACGCGGCGCTGCCCGATGCCTGAGGTCGCATCGAGTTGGGCCACAATCTGACCACGTGACGCACCAATTTATCGGTCAGGGGTCAGGCCGGCAGGGGCCAATGGAGGGATCGTGAGGCTCGAAAAATTCGCGCGACATCCGCTGCTCTTTGGCCCCTCTCCCCTACATCCCCTGGAGCGTTTGACCAAGTTTCTCGGCGGAGCTGAGGTTTGGGCTAAGCGAGAGGACTGCAACAGCGGCCTGGCTTACGGCGGGAACAAGACCAGGAAGCTCGAGTATCTGGTTGCCGAGGCGCTGGCGCAAGGTTGCGACACGTTGGTCTCCATCGGTGGGGTTCAGTCGAATCACACTCGCCAGGTCGCCGCAGTTGCGGCTCGATTGGGAATGAAATGTGTTCTAGTCCAGGAGAGCTGGGTCAACTGGCCGGATTCCGTGTATGACAAGGTCGGCAACATCCTCCTCAGCCGGATCCTGGGTGCCGACGTGAGGCTCGTGAAAGAAGGGTTCGGCATTGGCTTCAAAGCCAGCTGGGAGGGGGCACTCCGCGAGGTGAAGGCAGCGGGTGGTAAGCCGTATCCCATTCCTGCAGGAGCGTCCGACCACCGGCTTGGTGGACTTGGTTTCGCCCAGTGGGCCCAGGAGGTGGAGCAGCAGGAGCATCAAATCGGACTGTTCTTCGACACGATCGTCGTGTGCTCTGTCACCGGCAGCACCCAGGCCGGGATGATCGCGGGCTTCGCTGCTCAGGACCGTCCACGGCGGGTAATCGGTATCGATGGGTCCGCGAAGCCTGCCGAGACGCACGATCAAGTGAGCCGAATCGCGCGTCAGACGGCCGAGCTGATCGATGTCGGACGAGACCTGCGAGACGACGAGATCGTCCTAGACGACCGATACCACGCGGGGACCTACGGACTGGCCGATGAGAAGACAGTGGCCGCGATCAAGCTCGGTGCGCGTTTGGAGGGGATGATCACCGACCCCGTCTACGAAGGTAAGTCGCTGGCAGGCATGATCGACATGATCACAAACAAAGAGATCGAGCGTGACTCGAAGGTCCTGTACGCCCACCTCGGCGGCCAGCCAGCGCTCAATGCTTACAGCGCTCTTTTTGGCTGAATTACGTGAACTACTACACGGCGTTGCTGTGGAGTGACCGTTGCAGAAGCCTGCTGATGTCGCTCGGAGAGATGATTCCGACAAGCCGGCCGTTGTCGACGATCAGTGTGCGGCCCTCGCTGCAGCCCTCGGCGACGCCAAGTAGGTTGGTGACCGGGTCAGCTGGATTCGCCGTAGACACGCTCTCGAGCGGGCAGGTGATGTCCTTGATAAGAGTCGTTGCTCGTGCTTCCGGCGCGACATTCTTGAGAGCTGCCAGGGTCAACAGCCCGCTCAGCCGGCCGCCAGCATCGTGGGTCGGGAAGGTCGAGTGCCGCGAGGCCAATACGTAGCCATGAAGTGCGTCGTCGACACTGATGTTGTCGGGAGCCTGCACGGGATTCGAGGTCATCACGTCGCGCACACTGATCCCGGACAGCGCCTGACGGATGAGGCCGCCCGCCTCTTCGGAACGCGCTGCGCTGAGTAGGAACCACCCGAGAAAGACGGACCACACGCCTCCGATCAAGCTGCCCGCGAAAACGAAGGTGGCGAGGCCGTACGCAATCAGAAGGTAAGCGAAGCCCATGCCGATGCGAGCGGCGATTCTGGTTGCTCGCAGACGATCACCCGTGCGAAGCCAGATCAACGATTGCAGAAGCCGGCCCCCGTCGAGCGGGAACGCGGGCACCAAATTGAAGACCCCGAGCGAGATGTTGATGTAGCCCAGCCACGACAGGGTCGCGGCCGCAAGGCCCGGATGTGCGCCACCGCTTGCCGAGATTGAAATGACATAGAAAACCGCGCCGAGCACCAGGCTGGTGAGAGGGCCAACAAATGTGAAAAGTGCTTGCGTGCCAGGAGAGTTGGTATCGCTGCTGAATCGTGATACGCCGCCAAACAGCCAGAGCGTGATCCCTTCGACCTTGACGCCGCGCCGCATCGCAACGATGGAATGAGCGAGCTCGTGTGCAAGCAGTGAAGCCAGGAACACGATGGCCGATATCACGCCGGCAGCCCAATAGGCGCCGGAGGGCTGGCCGGGTGCGGCTGACGGCAGGAGGCTGGTAGCGAGGCTCCAGGCGATGAGAGCGGCAACCACCAGGAGGCTCCAGTTGAAACCGACGTGGATGCCGGCGATTCGGCCCAGGCTGACGTTCTCGTTCATGCCTCTCCTATAGGTTCGGGCTTGAGCCCTTTGGTTCTGTTGGTCATAAGGGATGGTAGCCATTACAACTGGTCTCCTATCAATGGTTTGGGACCTGAACACCTGGCCGCGTGGCACCCGGTTTGATCCGGGTGCCGACGGTCTTGGGACTACTTTGCGTAGCGCTGGGTGAACGCGACCTCGCGCCAGCCGGCTCACTGCCCAACAATTCCTGCTTTCGACTCCCGCGAGGGAGTCGGACGGCGCCGTCAGTGACGTGACCGGTCCGCGTTAGGGTGTGGGCGTGAAAAAGCTGGTCAGTGCAGCCGCGGTCTCCTGAGGAATCTCTTCCGGGAAAAAGTGGCCTGCTGGCAAAGCAAAACCTCTCACATCATTTGCCCACGCGCGCCAGATCGCGATTGGTCCCCCGGCGTCCGAGTACCACTGACCGATCGGACCTCGATCACTCCACAGCACAAGCACGGGACACACGATGTGACGTCCGGCCAATCGATCCTCCGCGTCATGAACTTTGTCGAGCTTGGCTGCTGCCCGGTACTCCTCGCAGATGGCGTGAACGGACGCAGGCCTGCTCAACGCCTGGATGTAGGCGACCCGCACATCAGCCTCGAAGACATGGGGCGGTGAACCCCACTCCCCAAGCGCATGGTCAATGATCGCGTCGGGAACAGCGGAAAGTAGGCGCTCGGGTAGAGGCTCGGGTTGCGCCAGTAGCGACCAGGGCCAGAAGGCAGTCACGAACCTCGCGTCGGCCAGGTGCCAGGCATCTTGAGTTGGCACGATATCGAGGACCGCAAGGCCATCAACCCGGGTCGGATGGTCAAGCGCAAGACGATATGCAACGCGACCGCCACGGTCATGCCCGGCGACACTGAAGTTTTGGAATCCGAGGCGTGCCATCACAGCGACCATGTCCCGCGCCATCGCACGCTTCGAGTACGGCTCGTGATCGGGTGTAGAAGCCGGACAGCCGCTTTGTCCATAGCCGCGCAGGTCGGCGCAAACCACGGTGAAGCGGCGCGCCAACAGGGGCGCCACCCGCCGCCACATCAGGTGGGTTTGTGGGAAACCGTGAAGAAGCAGGATCGGCGGCCCGGCACCACCCCAGCGGACGAAAATGCTGGTTTCACCGGATTGCATCTCAGCCTCCGCGAACTCATCCTTCATGAGTCGCTTATGGCGATCTGACGACCTCCGATCCACGTTTCCACGACGTCAATCGCGTCAAGCTGCTCTACCGGCACCGACATCGGATCGGCCGCGAGGACAGCGAAGTCAGCGAGCTTGCCGGCTTCCAACGAGCCGACAAGCTCTTCGCGATGGGCCGCGTACGCGGCGCCAATGGTGTAGCCACGCAACGCAGTCAGCACATCGACACAAAGCTCTGGACCGCCGAGGACCGTTCCATTCACGGTTCGCCGATCGACCGCGGCTTGAACCGATTCCAGGGGTCGAGGCAGCACCACCGGCGCGTCGGAGGAGAGGACCAGCGGGATGCCGGCCCGAACGTACAACCCGAGCGGATTGAGCCCCTGGGCCAGGTCCGGGCCCACCGTTCGCGCCACCCCGTCGCCAAAAGCTCGGTGATGCTGCGGCTGCGAAACCGGGACGATGCTCGAGCGCCGCATCCGCCCGATCTCATCGTCCGTGGGCAATCCGCAATGCTCGATGGAATGCCTCATGTCTGCGCGGGGTCGCTCGGTCTGGGCCGCTTCGACCGCGTCGATGACCATGCCGATCGCGGTCGGCGATTGCGCATGGGTCGCGGTCTTCAACCCGGCAGCATGGGAACGTCGGATCAAATCAAGGAATTCCGATGGCTCGTGATAGAGGACGCCGTGGTTGTGGGGATCGGAGGCATAACCTTCTGGGAAGTACGCCGTGCAGGCGCCAAATGAACCGTCGGCGTAAAGCTTGATGCCCAGAATTGCGAGCTCATCATCGCCGAGGCGTCCGACGAGCCCGAGTCTAAGCAACTCATCCAGCAGCGCCGAGATCACGAGCATGTTGACGCGAATGGGCAACCGCTCGGCTTCTTTTGCAGCAAGGTAGGTCTGCAGCTCGCGCCGCGTCACCTGGGCGTCCACGACGGTCGTAATGCCGGCGCGCAAGAAGCTCTGCATCGCGAGGGCCAGCTGGTGGGCTGCGACATCCGGCGTTTCAGGGAGATGGATGTTCGGCCCATGGTTGCCGATCTTCACGCCGGTTTCTCCGGTCAACAAGTCGCAGGCGGCATCCATGACGAGCCCGTTCGGACGGCCATCGGGATGCCGTCCAATTCGGCCGCCGCGAGGGTCCGGCGTGTCGGCGGTGATGCCGTGCGTGGCCAGCCCGAAGGTGTTGATCGAACCGCCGTGGCCGCTCACGTTCATGATGTAGACCTCGCGATCGGTCGCCGCCACGTCCAGCTCGGCGGCAAGCGGCTCACGAAGCTCCTCCGTCACGCGCGGGTCAAATCCAAAAGCTCGCAGCGGCACCCCGGGCGACAACTGGTGCGCCTGCTCGTGGAGCGCCGCGATCAGCGCTGGAATCGAGGGAGCCACCCTGGGACTTACGTCCAGCCACGTCTGCGTCTGCCCAAGCATCAACGGATGGGTGTGGGCATCAACGAATCCCGGCATGAGCGTCCGGCCGCTCAGGTCGCGCTCCTCGCGATCTCGGCCGGCCGCCGCTCGACAGTCCTCGAGCGAGCCGGCTCTGAGGATGCGATCACCCAGGATTGTGATTGCCTCGACCCGGAGCGGCTCGGCCATGGTCAGGATTGGTCCGCCGCTGAAGATGATCGGCTTTGAATCCAATGGAGGCGCCGTCATTGGACCGCCTCCAGGAACTTACGAGTGCGCTCTTGCTGTGGGCTTTCGAAGAACTCGGTGGGCGGAGCGTCCTCGATGATGAGGCCGCCGTCCATCATGATGACCCGGTCGGCGACCCGTCTGGCAAAGCCCACCTCATGCGTGACGACCACCATCGTCATCCCTTCGTTGGCCAGCTCTTCCATGATCGACAGAATCCCTCCGACCAGCTCGGGGTCAAGGGCCGATGTCGGCTCGTCGAAGAGCATCGCTTTCGGATTCATGACCAGTGCCCGCGCGATCGCGACTCGTTGCTGTTGTCCGCCTGACAGCTCGCCCGGGAAATACTTAGCCCGTTCCGCCAGTCCTACGCGATCCAGCATGTTTTTCGCAATGTCGCGGGCCTCGGTGGGAGATTTGCCGCGGACTTCGGTCAAGCCGATCATCACATTGCCCACCGCCGTCAAGTGCGGAAAGAGATTGAAGCGCTGGAACACCATGCCGATGTTCGAGCGCTCCCGCGCCAGTGTCGCCTCGGAAAGCGGCACCAGCCGGCCTCCCGACTCACGGACGCCGATCCGCTTGCCCTCCAGGCGCACCTCACCGCGGTCGACCGGCTCGAGGAGCGCGAGGCAGCGAAGCATCGTGCTTTTCCCGGATCCAGACGGCCCGAGTACAGCCTTCACGTCACCGCGATGGACGCCAAAGCTCACGCCGCGAAGGACCTCGTTGTGGCCGTATCGCCTGTGCAGGTCGATGGCTTCGAGTAGGTAGCCCTCCGACGTCGCGTGGGACGCGGCGACCGGCTCACCAAGGACGCTTTCGTCGAGCAGGTGACCGAGTGGCCGCGGTTCACTCATCGAAGGACCGCGAGCTGCCGGACACGACTAAGCGTCCCACGTCCGGTCGGCGCCTGGGAGCTCCACACGAACCGGCGCTCGATCTGCGCCTGGATGACCATGAAGATACTGACGAGGACGAGGTAATAGATCGCGGCCGCCGAGTAGTACTCGACAAATCGAAATGTCGAGGCTACGAGCGTTTGTGTCCGCGCCAAGAGCTCTTGAAGCGAGATCACGCTGGCCAGGCTCGTGATCTTGAGCATGGTGATGAAGTCGTTCGACAGAGGCGGAATCGTCACTCGGATCAGTTGCGGCGCGATCACCTTCGAGAAGACCTTGACCGGTGACATCCCCAGCGCCCGCGCCGCCAGTCGCTGGCCGTCATCGATGGAGAGAAGGCCGCCGCGGAAAATCTCGGCGGCGTACGCGGCTTCATTAATTGACAGGGCGATGGCGCCGGCGAAAAATGGCGAAAACCACTCGCCTCTGAAAGCCGGGATGAGCTGGGGCAGTGCATCCCAGACGAAGAGCAGCTGAACCAGCGTCGGGATGGCGCGAAAGATCCAGATGTAGCCCCACGCCACGGTCCGGACTGCCGCCACGGGGCTGCCACGCATCAATGCAAGCAGCAGCCCGAGCCCAAGTCCCGCGACCATCGAGACAACGGTGAGGCTGATCGTCAGCTCGACTCCCGTGATGAAGGCGGGCGACGTCAGCGCCTCGAAGAAGACCGCTGGTCTAAAGTCCACGTCCGCCTCTCAGGCTATGGCCCTTTTCCTTATTTGATCGCGTCCAGGACTTGTGGATCGAGCTGGTACTTCTTGGCCAAGTTGGCCAGGGTTCCATCGGCCTTGAGGGCGGCCAGCGCCTTCGTGAGCGCAGCCTGCATGTCGGACTTGTTCTTCTGGAAATAGATCCCATACGTTTCCGACTTGGGCATTGCAAAGCCGACCTCGTACTGACTGGGGTTTTTGAGCAGCCAGTCGGCCACGGCGGTATCGGTCTCCCACACTGCATCCACCCGCCCGACCACGATCTGCTGGAACTCGTCGGCGACCTTGGGGTAGCCGGCAATCTGAATCGCAGGCTTACCCGCGCTGGTGCAGGCCTTGCTCTGGTCGTTGATCCGCTGCTCGACAAGTCCGCCCGTCTGGATCGAGACCTTCTTTCCACACAGGTCGTCAAGCGATTTGATGTTCTTCGGGTTGCTCTTGGTGACCATGATCACGTGGCCGGTTGCCATGTAGGGCACCGCATCGGCCACGGCCAGCCGCTTCTGCGAGATGAAAAGTGCGGTCCAGACGATGTCGCAGCGGCCAGCGGTCAGATCGGGGATGAGCGCGTCAAACCCGGTGTTGCGGACGTTGAGCGTCAGACCGAACGCCTTGGCAACAGCCCGCGCGCCTTCGACGTCAAAGCCGACCGCCTGGTTGGGATCTGTGACTCCGGCGGAGGCGAAGTACTCCATGGGCGAGTACTCGATATCCACGCAGTCGCTGAGCTCGCCCGACTTGAGCAGACTTGTTGGCGGCGAAACCGAGACCTTCGTCTGAGATCCTGGGCTCGACGTCGTGCCGCCGCAGGCCGCGGTGATGGCCACCAAGGCGATGAGAAGGCATCCGGTGATGGTGACTCGGTCCCTCAATTCGCTACCCTCCCTGAAATGTAAGGTGTAATATATTGCTGACCGGGAATCGTGTCAATGGTCGGGGAGGAAGCGTGAGGCAGATCGAGCGGGTCAGTCTGCGGGAGCAGGTCCGGCGGGCCATCCGATCTGACATCGTGACCGGCAACGTCCGCTCGGGCGACGTGCACACCGTCGGCGCGTTTGCCGAGCGGCTGGGCGTGTCGGCCACGCCGGTTCGTGAGGCCCTGCTCGACCTCGCGAATGAGCGCCTCGTGGAAGTGCTTCCCAACCGCGGCTTTCGCGTGCGCTCGTTGTCGAATCACGACCTCGACGAGCTGGTTGAGCTGCGCTTGATCGTCGAGGTGGCTGCGATCGATCGGCTCGCCGGCCGGCTGTCATCTAAGGACGTCGAGGAGGTACGAGGCAGGGCGGAACAGACGGTCGAGCACGCGAAACAGCGCGACCTGACTCGTTTCCTCGAGGCGGACCGGGAGTTCCACTTAACCCTGCTCGGTCACCTCAAGAATCGACGCCTGGTCGACCTGGTAGCGAGCCTACGCGACCAGACACCTCTTCACGGCCTTCCCCACCTCGCCATCGACGTGCTTGTCAGGTCTGCCAAGGAGCACCTGGAGCTGCTCGATGCCGTCGCGCGCAACGACCCGCATGGCGCCCATCAGGCGATTGAGCGCCACCTCCGCCATGTGCGAGGCCTCTGGGCCGGGCGGGCCGAAGTGAGCGAGGATGCTTAAAACGGCTCGAGGACTTCAGGTCATTACCGGCCGTGAGGTACGCGTGCTTATCGCTTCTGACATGTGCGAGATTTCTTGCGAGGTGATCGCGGCAGCCTCGGTCCTCAGGGTCGACGAGGTTGACGCCCGCGCAAGCAAAAGCAGGTGATCTCCTGCGAGCGGTCGGGTTCAGAACCCATGCAGTCGAGCGACCTGAGGGTAGGAGGTGCCTAAGATCTCCCTGCAATGAGTGATGAACCACGCGGACCTGTCGACGCACTGGTCGTACCGCGCTTCGGCGGTCCCGCAACTTTTGCGCGGCTCCCTCGCCTGGATGAGGTCGAGCGGTGCGATGTCGCCATCGTCGGGGTTCCCTTCGACAGCGGAGTCACCTACCGCCCTGGCGCCAGATTTGGACCGAGCGCAATCCGCCAGGGATCGCGCCTATTACGTCCGTTTCACCCGGAGATGGGCACCATGCCGTTCGCTCTGCAGCAAGTTGCCGATGCGGGCGACATCGCGTGCAACCCGTTCATCATCAACGAGGCGATCTCCCAAATAGAGGCGGGGGCCGACGAGCTGCTGGGCAAATCCAAACACATCATTGCGCTGGGTGGCGATCACACCATCGCCCTGCCGCTACTTCGAGCGTCGTCCAAGAAATTCGGCAAGCTGGCGGTCGTCCATTTCGATACGCACCTCGACACCTGGCAGGGACATTTCGGGGTGTCCTACAACCACGGCACGCCATTTCGTCGCGCTTCCGAGGAGGGTTTGCTAAGGCTGGATCGATGCGTCCACGTCGGGGTGCACGGGTCCATTTACTCCGACCTGGACCTCGTTCAGGATGCGGAGCTTGGATTCCAGATCGTAAGCACCATGGACCTTCAAGATCGCGGTGTTGATGACGCCGTTGGTCGCATCAAACGTCGCGTGGGCGACGCACCGACGTACGTGTCAGTCGACATTGATGTCCTTGATCCTGCTCATGCCCCAGGGACCGGGACACCCGAGGCGGGCGGCATGAGTACTCGGGAGTTGCTGGCGGTGCTGCGCCGCCTCGTGGACCTCAATATCGTCGGGGCGGACGTCGTGGAAGTCGCGCCAGCATACGATCACGCCGAAATCACCGCGATCGCCGCGGCACATGTTGGATATGAACTCCTCGCAATATTCGCCCGGCGCTCAGGCCTCAAGTCAGGCGACGGTCCCTCCGAGGCTGCGAGAGCAGTTAAGGCTCGCCCGAGGGAGTAAGGAAGTGTCCTCCTGAACTCGGTTGCAGAAGCGTGCTGATGTGGCTGGGAGCTCCTAGGCTTCGGAAGCGGCGGGGACGCCTCCCGACTCCATTTCCGAGGCGAGTGTGGGTCCGGGCATGAGTCTGGACTCGGCGGACGCCGTGGTGGTGGGAGGCGGGGTGGTCGGCTGCTCCATCGCTTATCACCTTGCACGGCGCGGCGCGGAGGTCGTCGTTGTCGAGAGAGACACCCTCGGATCGCAGTCGACGGGCCATTGCGCGGGCGGGGTCAGGCGCCAGTTCTCCTCCAGCACAAACGTCGTCATGCAGCAGCTCTCGGTGCAACTGTTGGCGGGTCTCGAGGCGGAGACGGGCGTGGATCCGGAGTTCAGGCACATCGGCTACCTCTTCGTGCTCACGAGCGACCGCCAGGTCGAAGACTTCCGGCGCTTTCTACCGATGTGGCACGAGACCGGTGTCACCGACGCCCGATGGCTCGAGCCTCACGAGGTGCGCGAGCTCGCCCCGCTCATCCAGGGCGACGACATCCTGGGCGGCACGTTCTGCCCCAGCGACGGGATCGCCAGCCCGCACGCGGTGACTCTGGCTTATTCGGGAGCGGCGCGGCGGCTGGGGGTCAAGCTACTCGAAGGCGTCACGGTCGACGGCATCGTCCAGGAGGCGGGGCGCGTGCAGGCGGTGCGCACCACGGCGGGAGAGATCTCGGCCACCGCGGTTTTCAATTGCGCGGGTGCTTGGGCGGGTGAGGTCGGTGCCATGGCCGGGGTCGACGTGCCCGTGAAACCTTACCCGCGCAACATCTTCGTCACCAACCCAATGGCAGAGGTCTCACGCCGGCACCCCATGACAATCGATTTCGCGACGTCTTTCTACTTCCATCCCGAAGGCGATGGTTTGCTGTTCGGAATGGGAATGCCCGACGAAAAGCCTAGCTTCAACACCGACGTCGACTGGCAGGTTCTCGACGCCATGGCGGAGGTGATCGATCGCCGGGCGCCACGGCTTGGCACCGCCGGAATCCAGACCGCCTGGGCGGGCCTATACGAGATGACGCCTGACCATCAGCCGATCCTGGGTCCGGTCGATGGCCTCGAGGGCTTTTGGTGTGCTTGCGGTTTTTCCGGCCACGGCTTCCAGCAGGCGCCCGCGGTCGGGTACCTGCTCGCGCAGTGGTTCTCGGGTGAGCAACCTCAGGTGCCGCTCGACGTCTTCGCGCACCGGCGCTTCGCGACCGGTAACGTCGAACCGGAAAACAACGTCGTTTGATCTACGAATTCAGAAGGATGGGCTTGCTATGAGCACCAAGATCGCATCCGATCGGAAGATGAGAGTCGAAGAGATCCTCGCCGCGTTCGGCATGAAGGCTGGCGGAACGGTGACGGGCGTCGCGTATGGCGGTGCGTTTCACGATGACGCCTCAGGACCGCTGGTCGAAACGCGCGACCCGTCTACGGGCGACGTCCTGGCGCATGTCAGAACCGCGAGCCCAGACGACTGCAGGCGTGCGGTCACCGAGGCGCAGGAGGCATTCTCGCGTTGGCGGCAGGTGCCTGCACCTCACCGCGGCGAGATCGTGCGCAGGCTCGGTGACGGTTTTCGTGCGCGCAAGGAAGAGCTGGCCAGGCTCATCAGCCTGGAGAACGGCAAGATCCTGAGCGAGGCCCGCGGCGAGGTCCAGGAGGTCATCGACATCTGCGACCTGGCCGTGGGCCAATCCAGGCAACTGTTCGGCAGAGAGATCGCGTCTGAAAGACGCGATCACCGGCTGGTCGAGCAGTGGCATCCGCTGGGCGTGGTCGGGATCATATCCGCGTTCAACTTTCCGGTCGCGGTCCCGGGCTGGGGCTGGGCGCTGGCCCTCGTCTGCGGCAACACGATCGTCTGGAAGCCGTCGAGCCTGACCCCGTTGATCTCCATCGCCGCGCAGCAGATCTTTCACCAGGTGACCGCCGGAACCGAGGCGGAACGGGTGTTCAGCCTGGTCATCGGCGGTGGAAGCTCGATCGGCGAAGTGCTGCTCGCGGACGAACGCGTGCCCCTGATCCAGGCCACTGGTTCGTGCGCCCTCGGCGAGCGCGTGTCGGTCGCGATGGCCAAACGATCAGGACGCGCGATTCTGGAGCTCGGCGGCAACAACGCGGTGATCGTGCTCGCCGACGCGGATCTGAAGCTTGCTCTGCGTGCGGTCGTGTTCGGGACTGTCGGTACCGCCGGCCAGCGCTGCACCAGCACCCGCCGCCTGATCCTGCAGCGCCCGATCGCAAAGCGCTTCCTGGAGCAGGTGGTCGCGGCGTACAAAACAATCGGAATCGGGGATCCGCTGGACGACTCCACCCTGATGGGCCCGCTCGTTTCGCGATCAGCCGTGGACGACTACCGCGAAGGACTGGCCGAGATGCAGCGTCAAGGCGGCCGGCTGGTCTATGGCGGCAAGGTGCTCGCCGACCGCAAGGGGTACTTTGTCGAGCCCGCCATCGTCCGTTCGAACGTCGACATGCCCATTTGCAAGGAGGAGGTCTTTGCGCCGATCGTCCATGTGTTCGAGGTGGACAGTCTGGAGGAGGCGATCGCCGTCAACAACTCGGTGCCGCAGGGCCTTAGCAGCGGCCTTTTCACGACCAACCTCGCGGCCGCGGAGCGGTGGCTCTCGGCCGTCGGCTCCGACTGCGGCATCGCAAACGTCAACGCCGGCACGTCGGGCGCCGAGATCGGCGGCGCGTTCGGCGGCGAAAAGGCCACCGGTGGCGGACGCCAGGCCGGATCCGACGCCTGGAAGGGCTACATGCGCAGGCAGACATGCACGATCAACTACGGGAGTGAGCTGCCGCTTGCCCAAGGGGTGACCTTTCCGGTCGACTGACCGACGGCATCGCCAGTTTCGCCCCGGCGACTCCTTACCTGGACCGCAATTCCTGGATCACGGGGGCAAAGGCACGGACACCTTCCGAACCGCCCATGGTCAGCGCGACCTGGACTTCGGAGATACCCAGCCGGGCGTGTCCGCGCAGCGTCTCGGCCATCTCACGCGGCGGGCCCGCGAGCGGCCGCTCATCCGGCCTCGGCACGTAGCCCGAGGCGGGCATGGCGCCACGCACGGCTGTAGTTGCGACGAGCGTGTTCGGATCGCGGCCGTGCTCGCGACACGCGTCATCGATGATCCCAAGCTGCGTGGCCGCCGACTCCGGGCCGGCGTCCGTGTAGCCCAGCCAGCCGTTCCAGACCTCGGCGTACTGCACGACCAGCCGGCGCATCCGCGGGCGGGGATTCAACGTCCCGATCAGGATCGGGGGCCCACCGCGTCTCCTTCCGGCCGGAAGCAGCCTCGCCGCGCGCAACTGGTGATGCGCGCCATCGAAGTCGGTGGACTCATTGTTGAAGAGTTTTTTGATGACCTGGAGTGACTCCTCGAAACGGCCCACCCTCTGCTCATGAGGAAAACCGAACGTCAGGTGCTCACCCTCCGAATCGCCAGCGCCGAGACCAAGGACGAGACGGCCATCGCTGATGTCGTCGATGGTGACGGCCATCTTGGCCATGAGGCCGGGATTGCGATATCCGGTGCTCGCGACGAATGAGCCCAGCGCGAGCCGCGGGATGGCCACCGCAAGCGCAGCGAGCACGGTGAAGCATTCCATGTACCCCTCCAGCTCGATGTCGGGATCGTCGGGGAAATCCACTCCCGCGCGCCGCTTCAGCTCCGCGTTGTTGCTCGGCAGCAGCAGGTGGTCGCTGACGTAGAGGGCGTCGAAGCCGACCGCGGCCGCGGTGCCTGCAATCTCGAGGACCTCGGACCATCGCACGTCGGTGGTAGTCCAGGTCGGAAGGATCAGGCCGATCCGCAGCTTGTCGGCGGGAACGGGGGGGCGAGTCGCGGCAGGGGACATCCGCCAAAGTATGAGACGCGTCGGGTTAACCTTCGGTCGATGCCCTCCGTGATCCCACTGGAGTTCCTCGACCTCCTCGAGGGGGACGCGCTGGGCCACCTCGCCACGTTGCGCGCCGACGGCACGCCCCATGTCACGCCCCTATGGGTCGACCACGACGGCGACACGCTGCTGGTCAACGTGCGGGTCGATCGCGTCAAAGCCGCCAACATGCGAAGCCGGCCGGCGGTCGCGCTTTCGGTTGTCGACCCACGCAATCCAAACCGGTTCCTGGCGGTGACTGGAAAGGTCGCCTCGTGGTCGGAGGACGGATGGCGCGAGCACATGGATGCCCTCAGCCGCCGATATCTGAGTCTCGAGCGCTACCCGTGGTCGTTTCCAGGCGAGCGAAGGGCCATCTTCAGGATCGAGCCGACCCACGTTTATCACGAGGCCGGCGACGTCGAGACAGCCTAAAGCCGAGAAGCCGCTCAGCCTTTCTTCGCGGCCACCATCCACTCGGCCGCGGCGACCGGTGGTCGCCAGGGACTTAGCGCTTCGATGTCCAGCGACGGGTCCGGGCGACCGGCGATTGTCCTGGCGAGCAACTCCGCCACCGGCGGCCCGTGCATCGCCCCGTGGCCACCAAAGCCCGCCACCATCCAGAGCCCGTCTTCGACCAACCCCACGTAAGGATGCCCGTCTCCACCCAGGTCCACGTTCGAAACGACATGTCTCGCGATGCGGAGGTCGGCGAGTGAGGGGGCGCGCACTCGAGCGAGCTCGGCAAATTGCTCCAGCATGCGGGCATGGCCGTAACCCGGCGGATTGTTCTCGTAGAGGATCGCGATCAATAGCCCATCCGCTTCACGCTCAATCAAGAGGCCGGTGTCGAGGTCGATGGTCAGCGGAACCCGCTGTCCCGCGAGTGCGGGAGCAGTGATTGCCGCATAAAGCGGGACCGGGCGGATCGTGAGCTCCAGACCGAATGGACGAAGGAAGTCGCTGCTCCAGTAGCCGGTGCACGCCACCACGCGCTCGGCCTCGATGACCCAAGGGCCACTGATGCGCCAAGTTGATCCGGCGCGCTCGAGCGATCTCACCTCCCATTTCTCGCGAAAGCGGACGCCGCGAGCCTTTGCCGCCTTGACCAGCGCGGCGACACCCTCGGTCGGGGTCACCCTGCCGTCGTTGGGCGTATACGTCCCCCCGAGCAAACCCTCGGTTCCAAGCCAGGGCACGACCTCGCGGATCTGCTCTGGGTCGAGCGCATGGACGTCGGCGAGTCCCATGCTGCGCTGCAGCTGGGCGGCCTCCACAAGCTTCGCCACTATGTCCGCCTGCCCGCTCATGAACAGATATCCATTGGCATGCCAGGTGACTGGTGCCTCGAAGACGCGCTCGGCTGAACGCCAGAATTCGAGGCCGCGCCGCGACAGCTCGACTTCCAGGGGCGTGCTGAACTGCTGGCGCACGCCGCCGAAGGAGCCGCCGGTGGATCCGCTGCCCAGCTCGTCCGCCTCGAGGAGGAGGATGTCGGTCTCGCCTTCCGCCGCGAGGTAGTAGGCGACCGCGCAGCCGGCTATGCCCCCGCCGATGATCGCCGTCCCCACTCGCTCTGCCGTCATGCCAATCTCCGCGAGGTCCCTACGATAGGCGGATTCTCCAAGCGAAGGGAGGGCTCGCGATGTTCTCGTTCGAAGGCAAGAAGGCGCTGGTCACGGGCGGCGGACGCGGCATCGGCCGCGCCATCGCGCTCGCGTTCGCGAGGCAGGGAGCGGATGTGGCGCTGGCGGCCCGGGGCCGCGACGAGCTCGACGCCGTCGCCGGTGAGATCCGGGGCCTCGGCCGCAAGGCCTTCATTCACGTGGTCGACCTTGCCGACACCGACCAGGCGGTGAACATGGTGAACGCCGCTGCAGGGGAGCTCGGTTCGCTCGACATCCTAGTGAACAACGCCGGCGGGATCACCGAAGTACCGGGATCGATAGGGCCCCTGGCCGAAGCCACGGTCGATGCTTTCGACGCCATGTACGCGCTCAACGTCCGCACTCCTCTTTTCGCGGCGGTCGCCGCTTGCCGCTTGATGTCCCGCCAGGGCAATGGCGGCGCGATCTTGAACATCGTGTCGATCGACGCCCTCTTCCCCGCACCCACCGAAGGAATCTATGGATCGGCCAAGGCGGCGGTGGTCAACCTGACCAAGGTCCTCGCGTACGAGGCGGGCAAGGATCGGATCCGCGTCAACGCGATCGCGCCGGGCGTCATCGACACGCGCCTAACGGAGCAGTGGCTGCGAACCGAGGACCAGCGGGCGGATCGCGCATCCTTCTATCCACTCAACCGTGTCGGGATTCCCGACGACATCGCGGGCGCGGCCGTTTATCTCTGCTCCGATGAGGCTGAGTGGGTCTCGGGCAATGTGCTGTACGTGACCGGAGGCCAGCTCGCGACGAGCGACGTGTTCCGCTGGGTCCGCGCTCACAACCCGGTCCCTGACTCGTCGAAGATCTGACCGTTAGGATGGTCCTCCTTGGGCCGGACCGTCATCTCGCTCGGGCTCGTCTGGCTCACGGCTTTCAACCTGCGCGTGATCCTCTTCGCAATTCCGCCGTCGCTGCCGGCGATTCGCTCTGACCTGGGACTTAGCTTCTCGGCCACCGGCTCGATCACTTCGCTGGCCGTGCTCACGATGGGCGTTGCCTCGATCCCTGGAGCCCTGCTCGCCACCAGGTATGGAGCAAGGCGACTGGTCTCGCTCTGCGCCGCCGGGCTCGTCATCTTCACCGTCTCGATCACGCTGCCGCCGGGCGTGTTCTGGGTTTTCGCGGGCAGCTCGCTGCTGACGCTCTCGATCGCCCTCGCGCAGCCCCCGCTCGCGGTTTTGATCCGGCGGTGGTTCCCCACGGCGATCACACGAGCCAGCAACCTGTACGGCAACGGACTGCTGATGGGAAACGTCCTCGGCGCCTCGCTCTCGCCGTACATCTCGCGGGCCATCGGCTGGCGCGCGATGTTCGTCGTTTGGGCGGCCGTCGCCGCGGTCGGCGCGCTGTTGTGGGTTCGGTTCACACCGCGCGATCGGACGGCTGCGCCGCCGGTGCACCTCGCCGCTGTAATGCGCGACCCGAGGGTCTGGCAGGTGGCCGCCCTGTTCACGTTCCAGAATCTCGTCTACTACACGGTGGCGACGTGGGTTCCGTTCTTGCTCGTCGGCCGGAGCGCCGGATACGTCGCCACGACGTTCCTGTTCCTGAACTTCTTCCCCATCGTCCCCCTGTTCGCACTCTCCTTCGTCCGCTGGCCGTACGCGTTGTCGACGCCGTTTTACGTGGTCGCGGGCGCTCTCGCCGTGACGGGCTCGCTCGGGCTGCTGCTCGGCCTGACAGACTTCGTGCAGCCGCTTGTCTTCATGGTCGGCCTTGGCACGGCGGCCGCGTTTGTGGCCTCGATCGCGCTGCCGCCGTTGATCGCCCGCGACGAGAGCGAGGCCTCGACTTACTCGGCGGTCATGTACACCGCCGGCTACCTGCTTGCTTTCGTGGGCCCGCTTTCGGCCGGGATGCTGGTGGACGCCACCGGCAGCGTCGCGCTTGCGTTCTGGCCGCCGGTGGCGGGAGCCGTTCTGATGGCGGTGGTGGGTTCGCTCGCGCCCCGGCTTCTGTCCAGGTCGCGAGTGGCGGTCGCGAAGTGACCGCCGTGGACGCAGACGCGGCGCGGCGTCTCGGACGCGAGATCGCGGGGTCTGTCGTGCAGCCCGGCGAAGACGCGTACGACGAGGCGCGGCGTGTCTTCAACGGCATGATCGACCGGCGTCCGCATCTCATCGTGCGCTGCGCGAACGAGGCTGACGTGGCGACGGCGATCGCCTTTGCGCGCGAGCACGCCCTCG
>Ga0209474_10000698_pt1 | contig 35651 bp, 33 predicted proteins | sample GraSoiAngelo_145_FD_185902 | JGI IMG/M metagenome (GOLD analysis project Ga0209474, IMG submission 185902) | Grasslands soil microbial communities from the Angelo Coastal Reserve, California, USA - 14_1009_05_20cm (SPAdes) (version 2) | ecosystem: Environmental > Terrestrial > Soil > Grasslands...
GACGGTCTCGTCGTACGTGTTCGTCGATTGGATAGCGAACTCGAGCCACCGCCAGCCTCGATCGGCAACCGGGACGTTTTGCGATTTCGATTGCCATGCCTTACTGACTCTTTTGGCTTCCTCAGAATCCTTTTCAAGAAGCTGCTGGGTAATAGCGTGGGTCGTGTACGTAGCTCCTGACTCGTAAGCACCTGACTGCTACTTCGGACCATAGGATTAGAGCGATCCTCGAAGAAGATCTTTTCCCAGATTAGGATCGGTTTGTTCTCGCTAGACCAACCTACGATGAATGCGTGTGCCAGTATCCCTCCCGAATTTGTGCTGGCCATCTTTCTCACTCGTTCTGGTGCGAATCGATAGAATTGCTTGAAGTGGGACCTACCTCGCTCCCACTCTTCCGCCATAGCCTTCAAGTCGTGCTCGTACAAAACGTGCGCCTCTGCCGCGTCAGAAAGTGTGCTCCAATCGCTCAAGCTGTCGGGCCATCTCTCTTGTAATCAGCGAACCCGCCAACAGCCACTGCAGATGTTTCCAAAGCCATCATCTTACAGCCCTCGTCGAAGAATGAGCGCGTTAAGGCTTGCCCTCCCTGCGCTCTATCCTGTCTCCTCTCCGGCTGCCAACTGTGAAGTGTCAACTGTTAACTCGCCTAAGTTCTTTAGAATGCGCAGTTACGAAAATCGCGCTTCTAACCCCTTTAGAATGCGCAGTTACAAAAAAGGGAGGGAGGGGCACACCCCTTATCGCAGGTCAATACAAATGGAAATATCCGTCATGCTGCCCCAGCCGCACCTTGGCCTCGAACAGCTTCGACAAATTCTCTTCAGTCAGGATCGCCGCCTTGGGCCCGTCCGCGAGGATTCGCCCTTCGCGCAACAGCACCACGCGCTCGATCTCCGGGATGATTTCCGGCACGTGGTGCGTCACCAGCAGAATGCCCAAGCCCGATTGCGCCAGCTCGCGCATCGTCTCCCGCAACTGCAATTGCGCGCCAATGTCCAATGCGTTGCTCGGCTCATCGAAGAGCAGCGCCTGCGGCTCATGCACCAGCGCCCGCGCGATCAGCGTTCGCTTGGCTTCCCCGGAAGACATTTGCGCCACCGGCCGTTCCGCCAGGTGTGCGATTCCCAATCGCTCCAGCGCAGCATCAGCATTCGCCAAATGTATCGGATCCGGATGCTGATGCGGGAAAATGCGTGTGCTGCTGAAAAACCCGGACAGCACCACGTCGCGTCCCGTCGCATCCGTGGTGCACGAGGCCAGCAAATCTGGCGAGACGATTCCCAGCAGCGAGCGCAACTCGAAAATGTTCCACCGTTCGCGCCCAAGGATCGCAATCGCGCAGCCGTCCTGCCCCAGCGGATAGCACTCCCGCGTGATCGTTTTGATGAGCGTCGACTTCCCACTGCCGTTCGGCCCCAGGATGCACACGTGCTCTCCCGCGGCGATCTCCAGATTCACTTCCCAGAGCGCCGCGCAGTCGCCGCGCATCACCGTCACGTTCTTGAGCTTGAGAAGCGGTGGGGCCACGGAACTCTTTCACCTCGTCGAGCGCATTTCCATCGCAGGCTCATCTTAGCCGACAGAAGGGCAGTATCCGTTGCGAATCAAGCGCAAGGGCGGCGGAAACTCCGGGCAAACGAGATGGAAGCGGTCAGTCCCAGGAAGCAAGAAGGCGAAAATGGCGGCCCAAATAAAAGGAGGTGAAAACAACTTCGTCTTCACCTCCCGGGGTGGGGTGGGGTGTTGCATGTCGAAGCCCTCAGCGGCTCAGCAGGCCTGCCCTGCCAGGCAGGTCTGCGGCCTCACTCGCGGGTTGCTTTTTGGCAATTCGATAGGAGACTCACCACCAAAGAGCTTCTCTTTTAGCGCGTTGTAGCACCGCAAATCGCAGGTGTCAACGTTAAAAATCGCTCAATTCAGTCCTGTAGCTCAAATGGTTGACACGCTGGTTTCCTCATGTAAATCGCTTTAGGAGGTGAGCTGAGCATCCACAAACGACAAAAAGCAGCAAGGAGGCTGAGCATGCCCGAGGCCGGCGTCAAGCGCGGCTTGGACGTAAGCGATGCCGTCAGCAACCGTGAAAGCAACTTGCTGAACGGCGCTCCGCGAACGGGAACTGAAACGCGCCTGGCCACAACCACCGCTCGAAGCCGCCTCACTTGCTTGCCGCGGGGCCTTTGATCTGGTCCAGGATTTCCCTCACCTGCCGCCCCAGCGCCATGGGACTGTACGGTTTTTGCAGGTAGTGTGTGTTCGTGGCTGCGGCGCCCACGTTTTCCGAATCTTGCGAATACCCGCTGGTAAAAATGACCGGGAGACCTCTGAAGTTGGCTGTGAGTTTCTGCGCCGTCGCCACGCCGCCCAGCTTTGGCATGACCACGTCGAGAATGGCGATCGCAGGGGTATCTTCCGCGCACAAGCGAAGGGCCTCCTCGCCGTCGGCCGCCGAAAGCACGCGGTAACCCAGGCTCATCAGGGTCTGGCGCGCCATCTCGCGGATGGACTCATGGTCCTCGGCGATAAGAATGGTCTCCGTCCCGCGCAACTCTGCGACGGACGCCGCGGGAACCTTGGCCGGAGAACCTTCAGCCACTCCGCCCTCCAGCACGGGGAGGTACACGCGAAAGAGGCTTCCCTGACCGGGCTCGCTGTAAACATGAATGAATCCGCCGTGTTGCTTCACGATGCCGTACACGGTCGCCAGCCCCATTCCGGTGCCTTTGCCTTTTTCCTTGGTGGTGAAGAACGGCTCGAAAATCCGCTCGCGCGTTTCCGCGTCCATTCCCATGCCGGTGTCCGACACGGAAAGAACTGCGTGGCGCCCTGTGGCCACGCCCGGATAAAAGCGCGCGTAGGCTTCATCGAGCTCCACCATCTCGGTCTCGACGACCATGCGGCCGCCGTTGGGCATGGCGTCCCTCGCGTTCAGGCACAGATTCATCAGCACCTGCTCGATTTGGGTCGGATCGGCTTTTACCACTTCGAGCGGCGCGGTCAGCACTTTGAGTTCAATGTTCTTGCTGATCACTTTGTCGAGAAAACTGATCAGTCCGCTGGTAACGGTGTTGAGGTCAATGGCCTGTCGCTGCAAGACCTGGCGCCGCGAAAAAGCCAGCAGTTCGCGCGTGAGCGCCGCGGCCCGCTCCGCCTGTTCCTTGATGCGCGCAAATCTCTCGCTGGCCTTTGTTCTGCCCTGGTTTTCGTCCAAGCCCAGCTCCGCCCATCCCAGGATCGCACCGATGACGTTGTTGAAATCGTGCGCCACGCCGCCCGCGAGCTGGCCGATGGCTTCAAATTTCTGCGCCTGGCGCAACTGCCGCTCCATCGCGCGGAGCTCCGTAACGTCTTCGGTGATGAATTCCATCGTGTCGGCTTCGCCTGGATCGGAAAGATGGCGGAAATGCAGGCGAACCGTAATAATGCCGCCGTCGCGCCTACGCCACTCGGCTTCCGCGCCGTGTACGAGTCCACGCGAACGGCAGTCCGCCACATGCTGAAGAAATTGCTCCGGGAACCGGTAAACGTCTCGCACGAGGTTGAGCGCGTGAAGATCTTCGAGCTGGCTGCAGCCCAGGATCGAGAGCAACGCCGGATTCGCATCCAGAAACGTGCCATCGGCCGCCGCGTGAAAAATTCCGTAAACGGCGTGATCCACCAGTTCGCGGTTGCGCGTTTCGGAAATCCGCAAGGCCTCGTGCGCTCGATTATTCTCGTCTCGAAGGGCCTTTTCATTCAGCGTGCGCTTGATGACGGATGGCAGCCGGGGCAGGTTGTCCTTCAGAACGAAATCGCTCACGCCCTGCTTGATACACTCAACCGCGGCCTCTTCCCCGAGCGTTCCCGTGATCACCACAAACGGCGTGTCTTTTCCGCAGGCCCGGAGCTCGCGCAAAGCATCCAGCCCAGTCCAGTTCGGCAGGCGATAGTCCGAAAGGATGATTCCAAAATCGTTTTCTCTCAGGGCTCGAACGAACTGTTGCTGATCCTCCACCAGCGTGGCGTCGAAACGCGTACCTATGCCTTTGAGCTGCGCGAGAATCAATTCCACGTCCAGCCGCGAATGTTCCACAATGAGCACGCGAAGCGGCTCGGTCACTGCGGTAGTTTTGACTTCTTCGAGTATGCTGGTTTTCATCTATGTCCCTTTGTTACTTGCCCGAATAGGCCGCCAGGGGCGGCAGGTGGTTCACCACCAGCCAGTACATTCCGAAGTGCCGGACAACTTCCTGGAATTTCTGCAAGTCCACTGGCTTCTGGATATAGCTATTTACTCCCAGCTGATAGCACTCCACGAGGTCGCGTTCCTGGTTGGAAGAAGTGAGCACCACCACCGGGATCGCTCGCGTGCGCTCATCTTCCTTCATTGCCCGCAACACTTCGTGGCCCGAAATCTTCGGCAGCTTCAGGTCAAGCAGCACGACGCGGGGAGGGTTGGTGAAGCTGCGGTTGGAATAAGCGCCGCGGCAAAAAAGAAAGTCCAGCGCCTCCGCGCCATCGCGCGCGACCTCGATGTGGTTCGCCAGGCGCTCTTTCCGCAACGCATGTACCGTTAGCTCCGCATCGGCAGGGTCATCCTCAACAAGCAGAATTTCGTACACTTGAGGTGTCATGCGCGTGCTCCTATCGTTTCGTGAGTCTTGCAGCGGGGAACCGCCGTCGGAACCGTGAAATAAAAAGTCGCGCCTTGCCCCGGCTGCGATTCCGCCCAAACCCTGCCGCCGTGCTTCTTGATGATGCGTTGCACAGTGGCCAGCCCGATGCCGGTGCCTTCAAACTCATCCTGACGGTGCAGCCGCTGAAACACGCCGAAGAGTTTGTCCGCGAAGCGCGGGTCAAAGCCCGCGCCATTATCGCGGATGAAAAGAATCGTCTCGCCCTCTTCCTCGCGGCTGCCGATTTCAATCACCGCTTTGGATTGATTCTTGCTGAATTTGATCGCGTTCGAGAGCAGGTTGACCCAAACCTGGCGGAATAAATTTGTGTCGACTTCGACTTCGGGAAGGTCGCTGATTCGCCATTCGATATCGCGGTTTCCGGGTGCGGAGAGCGTTTCCGCCTGCGCTTCTTCCACCAGGTTGCGAAGCGCAACCCGGCAAAGTTGCGGGGATTGCCGCCCGAGCCGGGAAAACTGCAAAAGATCTTCCACGAGGTTCGACATGTGCGTCGTAGCGGACCGCACACGGTCCAGGTAATGCCGTGCTTCCTGCGGAAGCTGCGTTCCGTATTCCTGCTGAAGAATTCGGGAGAAGCCGTCCATGTGCCGGAGCGGTGCGCGCAGGTCGTGCGAAACCGAGTAGCTGAATGCTTCCAACTCATGGTTGGCCTCCTGAAGTTCTTTTGTTCTTTTTTCCACTCGGTCTTCCAGCTCTGTATTTAGGAGCCGGATTTCTCCTTCTGCCTGCTGCCTTGCCCGGATGTGACCGTGCAAATCGTCCATGGCATGCCCCAGTTCCTGTCGTTGATCTTCGTACTTCACGCCGAGCAGCTCTTGCGCTTTTCGCAACCCGGTTTCGATGCGGCCGCGATTGAGGATTTCCCTTTGGATGAAATAGCCCGCTGTTCCGAGAATAAGGAACGTAAGCAACCCGGCGAAAACGACTACGATTCGCGTGACTCGGGCGTTTGCTTGCACCGCGCGGGACCGGGAGGCCAGCAACTCCCGCTCGTTGGCTTCAAGATGGTCGAACAACGCCAGCAGTCGTGCGGTGGTTTCCGCCGTCTTCGCCCAGGGAACGGAATTTGCAGACCGGGTGGTCCCTCCGGCGCTACTTTGGCTCGATGCCCCGTCGAGGGAAGTAAGTTCCTTGCCGAACACCCCTTGGACTTCAGCAATCAAGCGTTGCTGCGCCGGGTTGTCCGCCGTCAGCGTGTGGAGACGCGCCACGTCCTCTCTCAGCTTGTCCGAGTCCGCATCTGACCCGCCGGTACCGGCGCCGTTACGCGCGAGTTGATTTGTCAGCCATCGGTTCACCAAACGCGCTCGTTCCAGCCTTGCGTCGCCAATGACCCCCAGAACCTCCTGCGTGTGCGCAACCCAGCCCTCGAGGGCGATCGACTCTCCCCCTCCGCGCACAGCCAGGTAAAACACTGCAAGCAACACCAGCGCCACTCCAGCCCAAGTCCACGCCAGTTTTCGGCGAAATCTGAGTGCCTTATTCATCGCTCTTTTACCTTTATCGCTGCCTTCCTTTCCTCTCGTTTCCTGTTACTGCCAGTTCGGGGGCTCGTAGACCGGCCTCGACCTCATCCAGGAATTCCGCAAACGTGCGCGCTCCTTTCCCTGCCCAGAAGCGAGCCGCCATGCGCAGCTCCAGAGGGCCCCATCGGCTATTAGCACTGTTGAACGTTTCCAGGCGTATTCTCAGGCGCTGCAGCAAGACGGGCGCGCTCGGCTCGATGGCGTCCACCGCCAGCGCGGCAAATTGCGATTCTCCAATCCGGGCCAGCAAGTCCGAGCGCCGGAAACTTCGCGTCAACAGCGTCGCGATTTCCCGCAGCGAAGATTGGGCAGCGTTCTCGCCAAACTTTTTCCGGATGCGTTCCAGATTCTCGAACCTCCCGCACAGCAGGACCAGGGTGCCTCGGCGATCCCTCGCCGTGTCCATGATGTGCGATCCGAGCGTCATGAAGCCGTCGCGGATATACAGCCCAGTCGCCCGATCCCGAAGCAAGTCCGCCAGCCCTTTTAAGGTTTTGCGCTCGAGCGCGCTCCGGAGCACGCGGTCCAATGTCTGTGGATCGAGATGATTCTTCAGGAGATAGTCCATTGCCCCTTCGCGCAGGCTCGCCACAGCAATCTCTTTTTTCGTTGAATCACCAATCACGATCAGTGGAACTTCCGGTTTGGTTCGATGTATCAATCGCACGGTCCCCAACACATCGGGACTGCCGAGTGCCAGGTCCAGCAGAATCACTTCGGGGCTCACCAGTTTCAGCGAAGCCATCAGGGTCGAAACTCCGGACACTTCTGTTAGTTGCACGCCGCCTTCGTGGTCGGGAAAAATCCGACGCAACACCGAAGCGGCTTGTCCGGAAGCTCCTTCCGCCACCAAGACACGCAGTTTCTCCGTCATAGGTCCGGCCTGCTTTCAATGGGAGAATGCGGGGAGAGGAAGGTTCGTAGATTTAACGGGAGAGACAATTCGATTGCTGTGACGACCGTCACACCAGAAGCAATCTCCCTCTGCCGACACTTCATCGCAGACCAACTCTCGTTGCGAGACTGGAGAGGGCAGTCTTGTGAAATTGTGTAGTTTGGAAGGGTTTAACTATTCTCGCGCATTCATGGTGCGTGTCAAGACTGGCTGCCGAGGTACGTGCGTAGACCTAACGATAGCCCGAATAGGCCCGTTCGTGGCAAACAAGTTCACTCGCCGAAGATTTCGTTGATCTTCTCTGCGAGCTTAAAGTCGTAGTCACTGATGCTCTTTACGCTGTGGGTCGTCAGGTCAATGACTACTTTGTTCCACACGTTGAACCATTCCGGGTGATGGTCCATTTTCTCGGCCACCAGAGCCACCCGAGTCATGTTGCCGAAGGCGGTGACGAAATCCTTGCACGCGAATTCCCGATGCAGCTTGCCGTTCACCACGCTCCAGCCGATCACCTTCGGCAGCAATGCATTGATCTCCGCTTCGCTCAGTTTCTTCGCGGGCATAAGTGTTTCCTCCGGAGCGTTGAATCGTCACGTGCCATTATGCGGCGCAAACCGTGCGCCAGCAATGTCCCTACTCCCGCGCGCCGGCGCCTAGAGACATGAGACGTTGAATTTCATCATCCGCGCGCTTCGTCGTTGAATGCGCGAACGAAATCCACTATTGTAGGGGTTTCTTTAGAAGCCGAAAGAGGCTGTAGACGATCGCGCCGCAACAATACGGAGACATTTGTGAAAAAGAAGATTCGCGCCATCCAATATGGTGTCGGCCCCATCGGCGCATCCATAGCGAAGCTGATGCGGGAAAAACAGGCGATTGAGATTATTGGCGCGATAGACCTGGACCCTGCCAAGGCCGGACGCGACCTAGGAGAGGTTGTTGGCGCACAGGACAGCCCCTGGGGCGTTAAGGTGTTTGCCGATGCCAAAGAAGCCCTCGACCTGAACCCGGACGTGGTCATTCACTCGACTTCTTCCTCACTGGAAAAAGTAATGGACCAATTGACGGCGTGTCTGGAAGCGCAGTCCTGCATTGTTTCGACGTGCGAGGAATTGTCCTATCCGTTTCGCACGCATCCAGAACTGGCGGCCAAACTGGATGCTGCGGCCAAGGAGTGGGGAGTGGCGCTGGTGGGCACGGGAGTGAATCCGGGCTTCGTGATGGACAAGCTGGTGGTCACGCTGGCGGCGGTTTCACAGCGCATTGAACATGCCAAGGGGCTGCGCATCGTGGACGCATCCAAGCGCCGGCTGCCGCTGCAGAAAAAGATCGGCGCAGGCATGACGGTGGACGAATTTCGCGCGCAGGTGAAAGCCGGCGTGATCAAGCACGTGGGCTTGCCGGAGTCCGTGGCCATGGTGGCGGACAGCTTGGGCCTTCCGGTGGAAATGATCACGGAGACGATTGAGCCAAAAGTGGCGGCCGAGCGGGTACAAACCGAATACCTGACCGTCGAGCCGGGGCAGGCGGCGGGCGTTCATCAAATCGGGCGGGGCCTCTCGAAGGACGGCAAGGAGCTGGTCTACCTGGAATTGCAAATGTACGTTGGCGCGAAAGACCCCGCCGACACGATCACACTTACCGGCCATCCGAACATCAGCTTGACGATTCCCGGCGGTTCGCACGGCGACATCGCCACGGCTTCTGTGGTCGTAAATTCAATCCCTGTGATTCTCGATGCGCCTGCGGGCTTGCGCACTTCACGCGATCTGCCCATTGGATTCTTCTCGCCTAATGCAAAGCCATGACCCCAGGCAGGAAAATAAATTCTGAAAGATAGCAAGCTGCCTCCAGTCCTACGTAAATCCCAATTAGCCGCCGCTGCCACCCGGACATAACCACCGGCGGGATATGAGCGCCGCGGTCGAAACCGCCACAATCGTTAGGAGAAACGACAATGGAGGGACAACAACGAACACGAAGGCGGTCTTCGCCCTGGGTGGGCCTAAAGCAACACATCCATAGATGGCCAAGGAAGCTAGCGAGAGAAACAGCATTACGCCATAGAGCGCACCTCGCGCAAGGACCGACCAACTTTTTGAGATGAAGGTGGCGAACACCAGAGCCATGAACGGAGAGAGCACCCAAATTACAAACAGAACCATCAAAAAGTGCGAGGGATTTCGATGCCCTGCAACGAGCGTGAAGGCCACCGAGGCGGCTGCCCCTGTCAGAACCGCGACGAGCGCTGCCGTGCGTAGTGGCCCAAGGAATGCGCTAGCGGCTCTATCCGGGCCTACTTCAGAGATCATTACAATGGCCTTCTTCAGTTGTGCTTCAGGAATTCGCCTTTGTGGCCGGTCAGCGAGTTGTACAACGTTTCGATAAAGGCGTCAGTGTTCACGAATTGTCCGGAGAACTTGCTCCACGGATCGAGAATCTTTGCCTGTTTCATCTGGTCCAGAGATTTGTGCTCGTCGAGCGCTTTTTGAATGACGGCGGAAGTTTCCTTCAGCATCTTGGTATAAGCACGAACATCGTCGAGATTCGAAAGCGCGCCGTGTCCGGGAATCACTTTCACGTCGGCCGGAAGCTGCGCCGTGGTCCTTTCCATGGCGTCGATGATGCCTTGCACGCTGCCGCCAGCGGACACATCAATGAACGGGAAACCGTAGCGCACAAAATCGTCGCCCATGTGCACCACATTATTCTTCGGAAAGAAAATGATGGAATCGCCGTCGGTGTGGCCCGAGGGGAAATGCATGGCGCGAATGTCTTCACCGTTCAAATGAACGGTAACGTCGTGCTGGAAGGTGATGATGGGCAGGGCGGCCCTGGCGGCAGGCTTATTCTCCATTTTGATTGAGCCGCCGTTGCCTGCCGTGCCGCCACTCTCAAGGCGCTTGCGCACATTGTCGTGAGCAATCAGCGTGGAGCCCGCGTTGCTGAACGTCTCGTTGCCGCCGGTGTGATCGCCGTGATAGTGCGTGTTGATGACGAAGCGGACCGGTTTGTCGGTGACGCCGATATTTTTCAGGGCCGCCTGAATTTTTTCGGCCAGGGGAGCGAACTGGTCGTCCACGATCACGATGCCGTCTTCGCCCACCGATGCGGCAATGTTTCCGCCTGCGCCCTCGAGCATATAAATGTTTCCGGAAACTTTGGTGACCTTGATCTCCACCTTGGAAAAATCCTGCTGCTGAGCCGACGCTATCTGAACCACCAGAGTGGCCATCGCTGCCAGTGCAAGCGTCACTGTAAGCCGCACCATCTTGTTGGACATGTCTCCTCCCTCAGCTAAGCGCCGCGCATTGTAGCATCGCTCGGACGAAATATGAGGTAAAGAAATGAAGATTTGAGGGTGGCTACCGAATGTGCGGCCTCAATCTCTGGCCGAGGCCAAAAGACACCCAAGAGTGTAGCCGTAAATGGAGAGACGCAGTGAGCAGGTAAACGTCCCGACTGCCCCACTTATCAGTCGAAACGGACGTATTCGAAATTCAAAGGCTTACTGTTGATGCCGCGCAACGGCGGCGCAATCCAGTTTGCGAATTTTCCCGGCTCGGCCACGCGGCCGATCATAAGGGATTGCACGAATTCATAGTCCTTCGAGCTCGGCAGCCATTCGAATTCGTGCTTTTTCCACGCCTCTTCGGTCAGGACTTCACCCTCCGGGCTGATGAAGTGCCCCGCGAAATTTCCTATCGCGCGATGAAAACCCTTGTGCGGCAGGGTCAAGCGGAAAGAGACTCCGGCTTGATCGATGACCCTTTGCCAGCGGCTGACGCCGTCGGCAATCTCATCAATATAATCGTCCCGCAAGCGCTCGTTAAGAGCCGTCAGTGCCGGAACCTCTTTCGTCACGATCTTGCCGCCGACAACTTCGGAGACCGGGTAATGAGAGTCGGTCAGCAGATGATCGTCTTCGATCTTGGTTTCGCGGAAACGCCCTTTGAGGCCGCTGGTGAAGTAATTCGCGGCGTTCGAGGAAACGTCAGAGCCATAGAGGTCAAGCGTCACGCTATAGTGGAAGTTCAAATATTTCTGGATGGTCTGCAGGTCAATCACGCCCAGAGCGCGCACGTCCGACGGATCCTCGACATTGTTTTCTTTCATGACTTCGCAAGTGCGCTGGATGATGCGGCTCACCCCCGTTTCGCCTACAAACATGTGGTGCGCTTCCTCGGTCAGCATGAAGCGGCAGGTTCGCGAAAGTGGATCGAAACCGGATTCCGCCAGCGCGCAGAGCTGAAATTTTCCGTCGCGGTCGGTGAAAAAAGTGAACATGTAGAACGCCAGCCAATCCGGCGTCGGCTCGTTGAACGCTCCCAGAATGCGCGGATTGTCTGTGTCGCCGGAACGCCGCGCCAGCAAAGCTTCCGCTTCTTCGCGACCGTCGCGCCCGAAATAGCGGTGCAGCAGGTAGACCATGGCCCAGAGATGGCGGCCTTCTTCGACGTTCACCTGAAAAATGTTTCGCAGGTCATACAAGGAAGGGCAGGAAAGTCCCAGCATCTTTTGCTGTTCCACGGAAGCCGGCTCGGTGTCGCCCTGCGTCACGATGATTCGCCGCAGCGTCGAGCGGTATTCTCCCGGGACCTCTTGCCATGCGGGTTGGCCCTTGTGCGTGCCAAAATTCACTTGCCGCTTCTCGTCGTGCGGCTGCAGGAAGATGCCCCAGCGATACTCCGGCATCTTTACGTAATCGAATTGCGCCCAGCCATCCGGCTCGACACTGATCGCCGTACGCAAGTAAACATCATAGTTGCGGCTCTCGGTTGGCCCCATGTCGTACCACCAGCCCAGAAACGCCGGCTGCCAATGCTCCAGGGCACGTTGTAAGACGCGGTCGCGCCCCAAGTCTACATTATTGGGAATTTTTTCCGTGTAATTGATCATGACTGCCCCCTCAGCCCTTCCAAAATCTCTCGACTAGACCTTTTCCCAGTTGAACTTCACCGGCGCGCCCGTGCCATAGACCTTCAAAGCGCCATTGGGACCGACCGCGTTCGGCCGAATGAAAATCCAGTTTTGCCATGCGGACAAGCGTCCGAAGATGCGCGTCTCAGGCGTTTCGCCAGCGCTAAACCGCAAATTCGCCTCGAGGCCCGTCAGTGCATCCGGCGATTGCGCGGCACGCGATTCCATCGCCTGGCGGATCTCATCGTCCCAATCGAGGTCATCCGGCGCGGCGGTGACGAGCCCTGCTTCCATCGCTTGGCGCGCCGAAAGCTTTTGTCCAATCAGCCCGCGAAGTGCCTCGATCTGGGCGGTGTCTTCATAAAAGCGCGCCGCCAGCCGCGAAAGATGATTCACCATCGGCAACGGCCCGAAGTTCATCTCGGATAGCGTCAGAGTGGCTCTGTTGCCGCCTTCTTCCGTGTCCCGCATGTACATGCGATCCGCTGCCAAGGCTAACTCGAGCAAACTCCCGGCAAAGCAGGAACCAGATTCAGCGAGCGCGTACATCGAGCGCGACGTCACTTCAAGCCGCGCGAACGTTCGCCGCATCATTCCCAGGACTTCACGCACGAACCAATTGTCCCGATGGCTTAAGATGAATTGGTCCATCGCCAGAACGGCATCGGGGCTTCCGGCGGTCTTGATGATCCAGAGACCGATTTCCAGTTCGTTGGTCCGCAAGCTGAGGATAGCGTCATCGAGTTCGCGCGCCATTTGCAATGGCCACCAGTTCGCGCCTGCCGCAAGAGCTCTTTCGAGCGTTTGTTCACTCGCCGACTCCGGCGCACTCACAGTGATGGTCGCTGTGCGCGCCACGCGGTTCAATTGCACATCAACGTATTCGTAGTGCAGGCCGGCATCGTCCGTCGCTTTCTTTAACGGCGTTAGCGCCACGCCTTTCGTCCCTGCTGGACGGTCAGAGAATTCCGCAAGCCTGAGAGCGCGCTGCTTGACGTGTTCCGTAAACTGCTGCGGCTTCACGATGTCGTCTACCAATCGCCAATCCTTGGCTCGTTGTCCGCGTACGCCGTCCTGGTTGGTGCAAAACATGTCCGCGAGATCCTTCCGGACCTTTCGCTTGTCCGTCAGGCGTGTGAGCCCGCCCGTTCCTGGCAAAACGCCAAGGAGCGGAAGTTCCGGCAAGCTGACTGCGGACGAGCGATCATCGATGAGGATGATTTCGTCGCACGCCAGCGCGAGTTCGTATCCGCCGCCTGCAGTTGTTCCATTGCAAGCGGCGAGAAACTTCAATCCTGAATTCCGGCTCGCATCCTCGATTCCGTTCCGCGTTTCATTGGTGAATTTGCAGAAATTCACTTTCCAGGCGTGCGTGGAAAGGCCCAGCATGTAAATGTTGGCCCCGGAGCAAAAAATGCGGTTCTTCGCGCTGGCAAGAACCACCGACCGGATCTCCGGATGCTCAAAGCGAATGCGCTGCAGCGCGTCGTGAAGCTCGATGTCCACGCCCAGGTCGTAGGAATTCAGCTTGAGTTTGTAGCCCGGACGAATCCCGCCCTCTTCCGCGACGTCCATCGTGAGCGTCGCCACCGGGCCCTCGAAGGAAACCCTCCAGTGTTTGTATCGCGAGGGTTCGGTCTGGTAGTCCACTGGCGCCGGTTTCGTCTTGACCTCTTGAGTTACCGCTACGTCCACGCCGTCCTCCTATTGCAGGTTCTGTTGCAAGGCCGATTTCAGTGCCGCAAGACTCTCATCGACGGAAGTTCCGGAAGTGTCCAGCAATAAATCTGCTTTCCGGTACAACGGTTCGCGGGCTTCCAGAATTCCCCGCAGGTCTTCCATCGCCTGTTTGTTCGCGGCCATGGGGCGGAAGTCGCCCTGCGCTAGCACGCGCGACATATGTTCTTCCGGTTGCGCCTTGATCCACACGGTATAGCAGTGGGACAGGAGAAAATCAAAAGTCTCCTTTTCGGAAACCACGCCGCCACCCACCGAAATCACAGCGCACTCATTCTCCTTCAGCACTCTTTCCAGCGTGCGCTTTTCAATCGCTCGAAAGCCCGATTGGCCGTAAAGCGAAAAAATCTCGCCCAGCGGCATCCCCGTATCCTTCTCAATTTCGTTGTCAAGCTCCACAAAACAGTTCCCCTTTTCTTTCGCCAGCATCGAACCAAGCGTAGACTTGCCGGCCCCGCGCAAGCCGATCAGCGCGATCCGCATTCTGCGCGTCTTTTCTTCGCGGCCAAACTCGCGCATTAACCGGGACACCACGTCTTCCAGCCGATTCTGGGGCAGCCGTTCCAGAAATCTTTGGATCAATCTCTTCTCTGGGCCTTTCTCCGCGGGTTCTTCGGTCAGCGGCGCAAACAAGTTAGCGATGGGTACGTGGAGTGCCGCGGCGATTCTCTGCAGCAACACCACGGAGATATTCCCTTCACCGCTCTCGAGTTGCGCCAGATGCCGTTCCGACACATCGGCCTCTTGCGACATTTGTTTGCGCGTCATGCCCCGGCGGCTTCGCAGTTCGCGGACGCGTTTCCCCAGGAAGGTCAAGAAATCGCCATTTCCCGAGAAACCGTAAGAATTCGAGGTAAATGCCTTTGCTGGTGTTGGAGAAGAACCCATAATCGTAATGTGCATTATATTACAGGACGAAGAGCGGCAGTCAACAGTAGAACGAGGGAACGATTTTCCACAAGTCATTTCGGAATATCACTGGAGCTCATTTGCCTATAATATCCAATGGTATCAATAGGATGCAAAAACGAGGGATTGGAGGCTTATACCAAGAATCACAATCACTGGTCTTCCAAACATGCAGAATAGTGCATTTCGTCGCTAGTTTTGCCTTACCTCATCGCGTCTGCTATTTTATGGGGTCGCTCTTCCGCATGGAGTTACCAATGAACCTCTCTAACTATCTGGCTGGCCAATGGATTGAGGGATCCGGCCCCGGCACGCCGCTGGTGGATCCAGTGACGGGAGACGAGCTCGCCCGGATCTCTTCCGATGGTGTTGACCTCAAAACCGCGCTTGAGTTCGCCCGTGCCCAGGGCGGACCGGCTCTCCGCCAACTCAGCTACACGCAGCGCGCGGATTTGCTGGCCAAGATTGGCGAGATGCTTTCCGCGTACCGCGATGAGTATTTCCGGCTCTCGCTCTTAAATCTCGGCGCCACGCAAGCGGATGCTTCGTTCGATGTCGACGGTGCGCTGTACACCATGAAGTATTACGCGAAGATTGGCCGCGCCCTTGCCGACGGAAAGATGTTGAAGGAAGGTGCGGCTGCCTCTCTCTCAAAGACCGGAGTATTCGCAGGCCAGCATTTTCTCGTTCCCACGAAAGGCGCAGCGGTTTTCATCAACGCGTTTAATTTCCCGGCTTGGGGCTTTTGCGAAAAGGCTGCCCCGGCGCTTCTCTCGGGAGTCCCGGTGCTGGTGAAGCCAGCTTCTCCAACGGCCTGGGTGGCGCACAAGATGGTGGAGGATGTCGTCAAATCCGCAATCCTGCCGCCGGGAGCGATTTCCCTGGTTTGTGGCTCCGCCCGGGAATTGCTCGACCATGTCCGCGAAGAAGACATCGTTTCCTTCACCGGTTCCGCTGATACCGCTGCGCGCATTCGCACTCACTCCAACGTAGTGCATCGCTCGGTCCGAGTGAACATCGAGGCGGACAGCATCAACTCCGCCATCCTGGGGCCGGACTGCGCGCCCGGGAGCGATCTCTTCGATCTTCTCGTCAAAGAAGTCCTGAAAGAAATAACGCTAAAAGCCGGCCAGAAATGCACGACCATTCGGCGCGTCTTCGCTACGCGCCAAACGTTGAAAGCTTTAGGCGAAGCCGTGTCGGCCCGTTTGAGCGCGACGAAAGTAGGGAATCCTCGCAATTCGGAAGTGAAGGTCGGACCCGTGGTCAACAAAGCGCAGCAAAGCGCCTGCCTGGAAGGCCTCAAAAAGTTGCGATCCGAATGTTCGGTTGTTTTTGGCGGAAACGATCATTTCGAACCGGTAGACGCCGATCCGCAAAAGTCCGCATTCGTTCAGCCTACGCTTCTAGCCAGCAATGACGGGCTGGCTTCCAAATATGTCCACGACGTTGAAGTATTCGGCCCGGTCGTCACTCTCGTGGCTTACGACAGCCTGAAGGACCTTGTCCCAATGGTTCGCCGCGGAAGTGGATCGCTGGTAGCCTCGGTTTTTTCCAACGATTCTTCTTTCCTGCAAGAAGTCATTCTCGGCCTCGGCGACCTTCACGGCAGAATCCTGGCAGTGGATTCTTCCGTCGGCGCTCAGCACACGGGCCACGGCAACGTGGTTCCGAGCTGCCTGCATGGCGGCCCCGGCAGGGCTGGCGGCGGCGAGGAACTCGCCGGCCTGCGCGCACTACTGCTTTATCATCGTCGTTTTGTCGTTCAGGGCCCTGCCAACTGTATTAAAGAATTGTCAGGCTTGTCCGCCGACACCAATCTTCTGTATTCATAGAGACGGTGCGGGCCTGCTGGAGCCACGCGCTCTAAATGCTGTCTGCGCTATCCACAGAAAAATGAGACCATAGCGAGCGGCTTTTCGTCCAAGATTATCGCTCATGCCAAGAATCCCCACGATCGAAGATCATCGCCTGGAAGAAGCGCGAGCGCGCAAAAAGTATTGGAAGCGCTGGGGACCGTACCTTTCCGAGCGCCAGTGGGGCACGGTCCGCGAAGACTACAGCGCAGACGGCACAGCTTGGGAATATTTTCCGCACGATCACGCCCGCTCGCGCGCTTATCGCTGGGGCGAAGACGGCATCGGAGGAATCAGCGATCGTCACCAAATGATGTGCTTCGGCCTGGCGCTTTGGAACGGCCGCGATCCTATTCTCAAAGAGCGGCTTTTCGGCCTCACCGGCAATCAGGGAAATCACGGCGAAGATGTGAAGGAGTGCTATTTCTATCTCGACTCGACCCCCACGCACAGCTATATGCGCATGCTCTACAAATACCCTCAGGCCGAGTTTCCCTATCAGCTTCTCCTCGATGAGAATCGCCGCCGCGGGCGGGGCCGGCCCGAATTCGAATTGCTCGATACCGGAGTTTTCTCGGAAAACCGCTACTTTGATGTATTTGTGGAATACGCGAAAGCCGATGTGGAAGACATCCTCATTCGAATTACGGCCTTCAATCGCGGCCCGGAGACCGCCGCGCTACACATCCTTCCGCAATTCTGGTTCCGCAACACCTGGTCCTGGGGAAAAGATCTCCGCCGGCCCGTTGCGCGAGTTGCCGCCGCGCTTCCTGGCAACGCTTGCGTCGAACTGGAGCATTGGCAATACGGAAAACGCTGGCTCATTTGCGCCGGGAATCCCGAACTTCTTTTCACCGAAAACGAAACGAATTGCTCCCGCCTCTTCAACGGCCCGAATCGTGGTCCGTTCGTCAAAGACGCTTTTCACGAATACCTGATTCACGGCAACAACGCCGCCGTGAATCCCTCCCTTACGGGAACGAAAGTTGGCGCCCATTACCCGTTGCATCTCGAGCCCGGCGCCTCGGCCACGCTGAAGCTTCGCCTCACGGACATCGAGCCGCTCGCAGGTTTGTACACCGATTCGCCGCGCACCGGCATCATTACTTCTTCTGGACATTCCGAGCGCTCTGAAGGGGTTCCCGGCACCAACGATTTCTCCTCAGGATTCGACGCGCTTTTCGCAACACGCCAAAAGGAAGCCGGCGAATTTTACGAATCGCGTATCCCGAAACATCTCTCAGCCGATGCCAAAGCCGTCACGCGCCAATCCTTTGCTGGAGTGCTCTGGTCCAAGCAGTTTTATCACTATGACGTTCGCACCTGGCTCGAAGGAGATCCTACGCAACCCAAGCCTCCTGCCGAGCGTTGGAAAGGCCGCAACAAAGACTGGCTGCACCTTTACAACGAAGACATCATCTCCGTGCCCGACAAGTGGGAATATCCCTGGTACGCTGCATGGGATCTCGCGTTCCACTGCATCCCCATCGCTTTGATCGATCCCGATTTTGCTAAAGAGCAGCTCATTCTTTTGCTTCGTGAATGGTACATGCACCCCAACGGGCAATTGCCGGCGTACGAATGGGCTTTCAGTGACGTGAACCCTCCCGTGCACGCGTGGGCCGCGTGGCGGGTTTACAAAATTGAGCGCCGCGTGCGTGGCGTTGCCGACCGCGCTTTCCTCGAAAAAGTCTTTCATAAACTGCTTCTGAACTTCACCTGGTGGGTGAATCGCAAGGATCCCGACGGCGCCAACATTTTCCAGGGCGGCTTCCTCGGGCTCGATAACATCGGAGTCTTCGACCGTTCCGCCCCGCTTCCCACGGGCGGCCATCTCGAGCAATCCGACGGCACCAGTTGGATGGGCATGTACTGCCTCAACATGCTCGCCATTGCTCTCGAACTCGCAAAAGAAGACATGGCTTACGAAGACGTGGCTAGCAAATTCTTCGAGCATTTCGTCTACATCGCTCATGCCATGAACGACATCGGTATAGACGGCATGGCTTTGTGGGACAACGAGGACGGTTTTTACTACGACGTTCTCCGCCTGCCTGATGGCAGCCAGCACTACCTCAAGATTCGTTCGATGGTGGGCCTTATTCCCCTTTTCGCCGTGGAAACCTTGGAGCCGGAAATCGTGGATCGCCTGCCCGGCTTCAAGCGCCGCATGCAGTGGTTCGTAGACAATCATCCTGATATCCCGGAACACATCGAAATGACGCAACGCTCCGCGCACGGCGTGCGCCGCCTCCTCTCGCTCGTGAACCGCAAACAGCTAAAGCGCGTGCTGGCCCGCATGCTCGACGAAAACGAATTCTTCTCTTCTTACGGTATTCGCGCTTTGTCCCGTTTTCATCTCGATCATCCCTATGAAGTCCAGGTCAATGACCATATCAGCCGCGTCTCCTACGAGCCCGCGGAGTCCGCCACTGGCCTGTTCGGCGGCAACTCCAATTGGCGTGGCCCGATTTGGTTTCCAGTGAACTATCTGCTCGTCGAATCCCTGCAAAAATTTCACCACTACTACGGCGAAGACTTCAAGGTCGAATGCCCTACCCATTCGCACCGCGAAACTGACCTATGGCAAGTTTCTGCGGAAATTTCGCGCCGCCTGGTACATATTTTTTTGCGCGATCGCAGCGGCCGCCGCCCCGTCGCCGGCGGGACGGATCTCTTTCAAAGCGATCCTCATTGGCGCGACTTGATTTTGTTTTACGAGTACTTCCATGGCGACAACGGGGCAGGTTTAGGCGCCAGCCATCAGACGGGCTGGACCGGCCTCGTCGCCAAACTCCTCGAGCAAAGCGGAGAGTAACGGGTCCTCCCCTGATGACTAAATGATGACTAAATGATGACCAAATTGCTGAAGCGTGATGGTAAGTGAACTCGGAGGTATGGAGATGAGCGGGAGATTTTCAGGCAGCGTAGTTCTGGTCGCCGGCGGCACCGGCGGATTGGGACGTGCGGTAACTTCTGCATTCCTCGAAGAAAGCGCCATCGTTGTCGTGACCTATCGTAACCAACCCGAATGGGAAAAGTTCAAAACCGCAGCGTCTGCCCATGCTGCCCGCCTCGAAGGGCACGAAGTCGATGTTACCGACGAAGCCGCCGTGCGCCAACTCGTCGAGAAAATCCTTTCGAAACACAGTCGACTGGACGCCTTGGTGAATACCGTCGGAGGCTACGCGGGCGGCCTAAAGCTGTGGGAGATGGAAACGAAAGTCTTCGAGCAAATGTTGAACCTGAATCTTCGCTCAGGTTATGCGCTCTCGCGTGCCGCTGTTCCCGCAATGTTGAAGCAGGGGCGGGGAGCCATCGTAAACGTCGCGGCCAAAGCTGCCTTAGACCATGCGGCAGGCGCCTCCGCCTATGCCGCTTCCAAGGCTGCGGCTGTCGCCATGCTGGACTCGCTCGCCGCGGACGTAAAAGGAACTGGCGTGCGGGTGAACACGATTCTTCCCAGCATCATTGACACCGAGGCCAACCGCAACGCCATGCCAAAAGCGGACTTTGCGAAGTGGCCCAAGCCTCGCGACATCGCGCGCGTCATCCTGTTCCTGTGCAGCGACGACGCCAAGGTCATCCAAGGCGCCGCCATTCCCGTTTACGGCGACAGCTGATCGATGCGGAACTTTCGAGCTCGGGGGAGCGCTCGCGCACACATTATTCTACTGAATTCTTTAAGACTGAGCTTTTGAAGCTGGCTGGTAAAGTTCGATCAACACCTTGCCGCCATCCGGAGACGCCACTAAAAAGAAGTTGACCCGCGTGCCATCCGCTCCGGGCCGCGTCGCCGGATAGACGGGAGCAATTTTAAATTGTTCCTTCAGGATTTCCGTCGCGCGGTCAACATCTGTGCAGCGAAATTCTACTTGCTGCACACCTTCTCCAAATTTTGACAGATATCGCGCGATTGCCCCGTCTCCCCCGGGCTCCCGCGTCGTCAACAAATCCAGCGAGATTCCTCCCGGAAATTTCATCTCGAACTCTTCCGCGTCCTGGTCCGGCGGCACCTCCGCTAGCCGGGGCGTGCCATTGGCAATGCGAATCCGGTTGAACGTCTCTCGCGGCACGGCAACGCCCACAGTGATTTCCGGATTCGGCGCGAACAATAAAAAAGAAAGCTCCTCGTCGCCCCACCAGGCGGCAACTGCGATTCCCGCAGCCGCGCGTCCCAATCGGTACACCTGTTCCGCCGCGGCTTTTCTTGCGGACGGCTCAGAAGCCGATAGTCCTGCGATAGCTGTGCTTAGAGGACTGGACATGGTGCCGTCGAAATTGTAGCGTGAGGGAGCGTCCAAAAGAAGCTCCGTCGTTTCCGCCGTACAAAGACGCAACGAAATTAGTTCCCCGTTCATCTGAGGGGTATGCCCAAACCAGTTTTGCTCACGGTCGACGACGACCCTGAGGTCTTGCGCGCCATCGAGCGCGATTTGCGCAGCCGCTATGCGGACCGCTATCGCGTCATGCGTGCAAACTCGGGCAGCGCCGCCATCACCACGCTCCGCGAACTCAAAGCCCGCAACAATCCCGTCGCGCTTCTTCTCGCTGACCAGCGCATGCCGCAAATGGATGGCATCAGCTTCCTCTCTGAAGCCATGGAACTGCATCCGTTGGCCAAACGCGCGCTGCTAACTGCCTACGCCGACACCAGCGCCGCCATCGACGCCATCAACGAAGCGCGCGTCCATTATTACTTCATGAAGCCCTGGGATCCTCCCGAAGAAAAGTTGTATCCCACGCTGGACGACCTGCTTCACGACTGGACCTCCACGTTCCGCCCGCCATACGAAGGCATCCGCGTCCTCGGCACCCGCTGGTCCAATCGCTCTTACGAGTTGCGCGATTTTCTGGCCCGCAATCAAGTCCCTTATCAATGGATTGACGTCGAGCTTGCCGAAAGCGACCCGGAAGTGCGCGGCCTCGTGAATTCTCTTGGTCCGGAGGCGCGATCCCTCCCGCTCATTCTGTTTCCCGATGGCGCGCGTCTCGCCGAGCCGCCGCTCCCTGCCGTCGCCGACAAGATTGGCCTCCGCACCCGCGCTCAAACTGATTTCTACGATCTCGCCATTGTCGGCGGTGGCCCCGCCGGACTTGCAGCGGCCGTCTATGGCGCCAGCGAGGGCTTGCGCACCGTCATCATCGAACGTGAAGCCCCCGGTGGCCAGGCCGGCCTCAGCTCGCGCATCGAAAATTATCTGGGTTTTCCTTCCGGACTCACTGGCAGCGACCTCGCCCGCCGCGCCGTGGCGCAAGCGAAGCGTTTTGGTGTCGAGATTCTTGCTCCACAGGAAGTCACCGGCATTCGCATCGACGGCCCTTATCGCTACCTGAAACTCGCCGACGGCTCGGAAATCTCCTGTCACGTCCTTCTCCTCGCCATGGGCGTTCAGTGGCGGACTCTCGGCGTGCCCGGCATTGATCGCTTCCAGGGAGCTGGCGTCTACTATGGCGGGGGCACATCGGAAGCCATCTCGTGCAAGGGCGAAACCGTGTACGTCATCGGCGGAGCGAACTCCGCCGGCCAGGCGGCTATGCATTTCTCCAAATTCGCCGAAAAGGTAGTTATGCTCGTGCGCGGCAACTCGCTCGCCAGCACCATGTCTCACTACCTGATCGAGCAGATCGAGAAAACGCCCAACATCGATGTTTGGACGCAGACTAGCGTCTCCGCCGTGCATGGTGACACCCGCCTTACCGGCATCACCGTTCTTTGCTCGCCTTCCGGCGAAACCAAAGAGCTCCCTGCCAGCAGCCTCTTCATCTTTATTGGCGCGTTGCCTCGCACCGAATGGCTCGGCAATGCCGTCGAGCGCGACGATCGCGGCTTCATCCTCTCCGGCCCCGACCTGATTCACGATGGCAAGAAGCCTTCTTCCTGGACGCTCAGCCGCGATCCCAGCTTGCTTGAAACGAGCGTTCCCGGAATTTTTGTCGTGGGTGACGTGCGCCACGGCTCGGTCAAGCGCGTCGCCTCGGGCGTCGGCGAAGGCGCTGTCGTCGTTCAGTTCATGCACCAATATCTGGCCAAAGTCCAATGACGCAGGCCGCCAAAAGAGCTTATCGCGCATGACCGAACTATTGACCACTCCTCCCGAACAGCTCGTTGAGCAATTGCGCAAGATCGCTGTCTTCTCGGATCTCCCGCAGGACGACCTGCTCTGGTTTGTTTCCAAGTGCCAGGAGCTCCGCCTTGCCGCGGGCGACATCGTTATGCGCGAAGGCGACAAGCCTGAGTTCATGTTCATCATGCTGGAAGGCGAGATTCGCGCCCGAGCAGAACATGGGCCTGCCGACGGCCCCGTATTCACCATGAGCGGCGGCGAAGTCAGCGGCATGCTTCCTTTTTCTCGCCTTAAGGTTATTAGTGTCACGGGGCGGGCGGTCGTTCCTTCTCATTACTTGGTCTTCCACGTCTCGTATTTCGATGAGATGTTCCATCGCCTCCCCGAACTCGTCCGCCGCCTCGTCGGCCTGCTTGCCGACCGCGTTCGCAACGTCACCCGTCAGGAACAGCAGCACGAGAAACTCGCCGCGCTCGGCAAACTGTCCGCAGGCCTCGCGCATGAGCTCAACAACCCTTCCGCCGCCACTCGCCGTTCCGCGGCCGCTCTTCGCGACTGTCTCGCCCGCCTTCGCGGCGCGGCCCGCAGCACCTCCATTGGCCCAAAGGACTGTGCTCTTCTCGCCCAGCGTGAAGAGGAAATCCGCGCCTCTCTGAAGCCTGCTCAATTTAAGGATGAGTTGGCCCGAGCCGATCGCCAGGACGCCATCCAATCTTGGCTCGAATCGCGCAACGTCACCGATGCGTGGAAGCTCGTGCCTTCTCTCGCCGAAGTCAGTCTCACCGATGCCCATCTCGAAAGTTTCGCTGAAGCTGCGGGCGACTCCCTCGGTCCAGAGCTGACGCGCTTCGCAACCCTTCTCGAAATGGATCGCATCGCGGAAGAGCTCGACCACAGCTCCGCGCGCATCTCCGATCTCATCAAAGCCGTCAAGGAATACTCCTACATGGACCAGGCCCCGGTGCAGGAAGTGGACATCGAGCGCAGCCTGGAAACCACCCTCACCATCATGCATCACAAACTGAAGCGCGGCATTACCGTTGCCCGTGAGTATGCCCCCCATCTTCCCAGGGTCATGGCCAATGGAAGCGAGCTCAATCAAGTGTGGACGAATCTCATCGATAATGCCGCCGATGCCATGAAAGGCTCGGGTACGCTCACCATTCGCACCGCTCACGAAAACGATTTCGTCCTGGTCGAAATCGCCGACAACGGTCCCGGCATTCCCCCAGAAGTCAAATCCCGCATCTTCGATCCCTTTTTCACCACAAAAGGGGTCGGCGAAGGCACGGGCTTGGGGCTTGACATCGTCAATCGCATCGTCAAGAACGCGCGCGGCAGCGTCACTGTCAAATCCGTTCCTGGCGACACCCGCTTTCAGGTCCGCATTCCGATTCAAGCCGCAATGTGATTCACCCGCGTGAATCATCCTGGCGAATCAAAGGAGAACTCGCATGGCCGATACCTGCACCCATCTCGATCAAATCAATCGCGTCAAGCCTCCCGTCAAGGCAAAGACAAAAGGCTGCGAAGAGTGCCTTAAGATGGGCGACAGTTGGGTGCATCTCCGCCTGTGCCTGAGTTGCGGCCACGTCGGCTGCTGCGATTCTTCGAAAAACAAACACGCCACAAAACATTTTCGCGCTACCAAGCATCCCGTCGTCCGCTCGCAGGAACCCGGCGAAAGCTGGATGTGGTGCTACGTCGACGAAGTCATGTTCGAGAACGACTAAACCTTTGAAGCGCCTTTGGCGGTGCAGGGACGGCCTTCTGAGGCGTCCGTTTTGGAGTGCGGCGCCTTGCCGCCGCTTTTCTTCCTTGCTGGACTCACGAATTGCCACGGATGCGAACGGCGTGAGCCTGTCTGCCGCGGGCAACCCATTGCTGCGCCCTTCTTACTCCGGCGCAACTTCGCCTTTCTTCTTCCCCGGCATCAACACCGAAGCCACCAGCGCAATCAACAACACTCCCCCCACGACCGCCAGCGAAAAACCCACCGGAATATCCACCCAGCGATCGCCAATCATTTTTCCGCCAATAAAAACCAGCACCACTGCCAGCCCTTCATCCAGGAACCGCAGCCTGTCAATAATTCCCGCCAGCAAAAAGTACAATGCGCGTAAACCCAGAATCGCCAGCACGTTCGACGTGTACACGATAAACGGATCGCGCGTAATCCCAAAGACCGCCGGAATCGAGTCCACCGCCAGTGTCACGTCCGTAAATTCAACAACCAATAGCGCCACAAACAGATGAGTCGCGAAAAGTTTTCCTTCAGTGCGTACAAAAAACCTTTCACCATGAAACTCAGGCATGACGCGCAAGTACTTTTGGGCGAAGCCCACCATCCTGCTCTTTTCCGGGTGCGTGTCCACATGCTTGAAAAACATCCGAATTCCCGCGTACACCAGAAATCCGCCCAGCAGGTACAGCACCCACGAGAAATGCTCGATCAATTGCGCGCCCACGCCGATCATGATGCCGCGCATCACCAGTGCGCCCACCACGCCCCATTCCAGCAATCGGTGTTGCAGCCGGTCTTCCACCGCAAAGGCCCGGAAGATCACCAGGAACAGAAACAGGTTGTCCACGCTGAGCGCTTTTTCGATCAGGTAGCCGGTGAAGAACTCCAGCCCCGGCTGCTCGCCGCGAAAATACAGCACGCCCAATCCGAAGAGCACGGAAACGCCAATCCAGCCAATGCTGGCAATGGCCGCTTCGCGCAACTTGATTTTGTGCGGGCGCCGGTGAAACACGCGCAGGTCCAGCACCATCGAAATGAGGATGAACGCGTTGAAGAGGATCCAATTGAGCGGCGTACCCATGCCCAGCATTCCCGCGTCAGGGATTGGCGCGGCTTGCTTCCGTGGTATTCAGGTTTGAAAGCTCCACGCGCGCAGTTTCCCCCGCTTCGATTTTCACCGGGACGTCCCAGCGCACGTGCAGGTCCCCGGCATTGGCTTCCAGGTTGAGCGTCGAAATCCAATAGTCGCCGGGCGGCAGGCCGGAAACCAAAGCGCGGCCTTCCAGGTCCGTGTCCGCCCGGCGGGCCAGAAATTTCAGCTGCGCCAGCTCCGGTGCCGCGTGCCGTACGCGCTTGTCGCGCGCGCTTTGCAGCGCCGCCCATTTTCTTTGCGGATTGATCCCTTCCAGTTCCAGCTCGATTCCCGTCGTCGATTCCGGATGCTTGCGAAGGAATTTCATGAGCGCGGCCAGATAATCCTCCCTCAACTTTTTAAACTTTTCGGGGTGCTGCGCGCGGTCCAATTCCGTGTATTTCGGCTTGGGAAAGCCGGAAGTGACGCCCCCGCTGTTCGAGCGCTGGTAGGCCAGCAGAAATTCCGGCACGCCGAGAATATCTTCGGGGGAAATCCGTTTGTCCATGTCCGGCGCGGAAAGGTCGAGCGTATCTTTCGCTTTCATCCACGCGCGCAGCTCGGCAGAAAACTTCAGCCCGTCGATGAATTCGTCGCGCGCGGGGACAGGATCTTTTTCTTCCGCCTCCTTCACGATTTCCGTGTAGCTCTTCGTGAGAATGTAGAAGGTAAACTGCCGCACCGGCTCGGCCCGCGCCGCCGTGGGAGTAATCCGCGCGCTGAACTCAAGCGCGCCCGTAGCAGCTCCTGTGGCGGCGCCTGTAGCGGCCCCTGTGGTAGCTTGTCCTGCCCCGCTGGAGTCCGTCTGCGCCGCCGCCGCGCTGACCAGCAGTGCAGCAGCGCCCAAAAACACAACAACCCAGAGTGGAATGCTTGCGAGCAACCCCGCTAAGCCTTCTTCTACGGAATCCTGCCAGCGGTCGTCTACGGACACGAGACGGTTGCCAAGCCAGTTTGTTTTTCTCATTCCGAAATCGTAGCAGATTGCCCCGCGGTGTAGAAAAGAACAGGAAACCCTGCGCCGTCTGTTAGGAAGGTGAATGGACGCTAAAGGTCTCAGCCGTTCGGTACGCGCTTTGCTCCCATCTGCCTGGCGGATCAACTCCCGGCCGTGCCTGACGCGTTACCGGACATCTCTAACAAGTGCCGTAGAAGCCTGTGAAGAAACCTCGATTGGGAATGTGGCGATCCTCAAGGCCTGGTTTGTTCCGTAACCTCTCTAACATCGTCAACAAGTTTCGTCAGTGCCTTTTCCCATGCTTTCCGCCTCGTAGCCGGCCGGCCCGATCCCGCCGGCACCCGCTCGACAAACTTCCACAGCACGAAATGCGTCTTGGCATCCAGGATTTTTAGTCCCAGGTCCGGGTCGCCCCCACCTGAGCTTTCGACGCTCAAATCTATTTCAAAAACCAGATCGGCATCCGCGGGAGCTGCCATCAGCTCATATCTCCCCCAATTTTTCATGGCCGCATAGAACTCGTTGTAGAGTCCATTGGCTCCTCCCGTGTGTGCGGCAACATAGTGGGTCAGCCAGCTGCTACTGACTCCGGTATTGGAGATGAATACCCTTTTGCCCGTAAGGATTTGCGCAGGTATCGGAGCCGCTGCAGCCTCGTCTTTAACCTCCTGCGCTCTTAACACCACTCCGCACATTCCGCTCGCAAGGATCATCCACAAAGTGACTCTGACGATTTTCATCGAGACCCTCCGTTTCACCTCAAGCACGCCAAGCGGTCTACATGGGGGCGAGTAAATGCAGCCGCATGTGTTCCACTGTTGCGCTGCGGCTCCGTGTTTCGCCGCTCGTTGTTAAGACGATTTCCCGTCGCAGCGAGTTTCAGCGGGTGCCCCGACAGGGGTGACGACGACAGACAGGATGTTTCCCACTCCGCTATCCCTCAGCAAACACATCACTTAAGAGTCTCGTAACCAACCGCACGTCCAGTAACAATTCCTCCCGCTCTAACTCCTTGCATCTGAACGACTTATTTATTGCTTGACAAACAGTCCAAATATAGTACAATGGCTTCTGCGATTCGGACACGGCTTTCTATAGCCTGTCCCGCAAGCCCCATGCGCCCCTGCCGCGCGGTACTTCTCACCCCTCCCTCCCCGACCCCTGCCTTCCTCCAAAATGTCGCTAACTCCTGTATTTGCCACACTTCCGAAAATTCGCCCGTAACTCCAATCATTGCCACACTTCCAAAAACCCCCTCCTGTAAGCCCTGTGTTTGCCACACTTACGACCCCCTCCCCCCTCCCCAATTTCATTCCCTCCTCTTTCGATCGTGGCCGCACCACCCTGCAAATTTGCCCCTTTGTTTTCAAGCAGTTGCAGGGTGCTTCCCCCGCAACCCTTTTCGTTTCATGCTTTTGCATGGTTGCCCGGCGTGGCAGGGGGGCAAGCCCAGAAGGCATGCTCCCGTCCGCACAAGGTTCTCTTTCAAGAATCCCTCCAGAGTCTCTCCACCTTCGTTCCCTGCATCTGCGTTTCCCAGCATCCCGGTGTTGCATCGGGACGGCCCAGCCGCTTGCTGGGATTCCTGAATTTTTCTGGAACTGTTAACTGTGAACTGTCGACTGCCAACTCGGGGTTCAAGCCTTGCGGGGGTAGCGGCCGCGAAGGGAGTTCCAGCGGATCGCGAACACGTCGAGGAACATTTGCAGGCTGTCGCGGAGCATGTTGACTTTGGTGGCGGGGGAATGGCCCCAGCGCACGGGGATTTCCACGGTACGCAAGCCGTGGTGGCGCGCAAGATAGAGCAGTTCCGGGTCGAAGCCAAAGCGCTCGATGGTCTGCTGCTCGAAAATAATCTGGCAGCGTTCGCGGACAAAAGCTTTGAAGCCGCATTGAGTGTCCACAAAGGGCAGCCGCAGGATGAGGCGCACGATTTTGTTGAAAATGATGCCGGCGAATTCACGGAAGGGCGATTCGTGCACGGTGATCAGGCTGCGGTTGACCGCGCGCGAGCCGATGGCGACGTCCAAATGCTGCAGAGCGTCCACAAGCTTGTCGGCTTCCTCGATGGGCGCGGAGAGGTCGGCGTCCGTGAACAAGACGAGGCGGCCACGCGCTTCCTGCACGCCGTGGCGCACGCTGTACCCTTTGCCGCGATTGGTCCCATTGGGAACAACGCGCAGCGTGGGGATCTTGCCCCGGAAGGATTCGGCGACCGCGGCGGTGCGATCCTTCGAGCCGTCATCAACAACGAGCACTTCTGCATCGCGGCGCGAGTTTTTCAGGTACGCGGCGATGCGCTCGAGCGTGGCGGGAAGGCGCAACTCCTCGTTGAACGCGGGAATGACAATGGAGAGTTCAGGGCTGGCTGCGCTCATCATTCGGGAGGCTTCTGCCAGGCGTGATGGCCGACGAGCGGCACGAAGCGGCAGCCTTCCAGCATTTTGGTGGAAAACTTGCCGCCGCGCTTTTCGATGAGCTGCAATTCCTGGTTGTCGGAGTCCCCCACGGGAATGATCATGCGGCCTCCTTCGGCGAGCTGCGCGAGCAGCGGCTGAGGCGGCGCGGGAGCCGCAGCGGCAACAAGGATGGCGTCGAACGGCGCTAATTCCGGAAGGCCGAGCGTGCCGTCTCCGCAATGCACGTGAACGTTGAGGTAGCCGAGGCGCTCAAGCCTTTCCGAGGCGGCCAAAGCCAGCTCCGCGCGGCGTTCGATGGTGAAGACTTCCTTGGCCAGGAGCGAGAGAACCGCCGCCTGATAGCCGCACCCCGCGCCGATTTCAAGCGCGCGATCGGTCGGCTGAAGATGCAGGGCGGCGGTCATGGCCGCGACGATATACGGCTGCGAAATGGTTTGGCCGCTGCCGATGGGCAAGGGGACGTCTTCGTAAGCGCGCGCGCGAAGCTCCTCAGGCACAAATTCGTGGCGCGGGACCGCCAGCATGGCGCCGAGAACGCAGGTATCTTCGATGCCGCGCCGGCGCAACTGCTTTTCGACCATTTCCGCGCGCTGGGGCGCGTACTCTTTGCTTTCAAGCATGCGTGACCGCCGCGGCGTGCTTTTCCCAGTCCCCGGTCTTCAGGATCTCTTCCATTTGCGCGAGCGCGAAGTCGCATTCGTCCTCGCGATTGTAAAAATGCGGAGAGAGGCGCACGCCGGCCTTAGGGCGGTAGTCCACGAGGATTTCGCGCGCGAGCAGTTCGCGGCAAACTTCGTAGGCGTGCGGGCAATCCACGGAAACGGTTCCGGCGCGCTCTGCGGGATTTTCCGGCGTGTTGACGCGCCAGCCCCGATTCTTAGCGCCATCAATGAGGCGCGAGGTCATGCGCAGCGATTTCTCTCGAATGGCTTGGATTCCGACTTGATTCAGAATGTCGAGACCGGGCCGGCAGGCGAACAGCGCGGGAACGTGCGGCGTGCCGTTGAGATAGCGATAAGAATCTTCGCGCGGATCAATCGCGCCGTTCTCGAAGGCAAACGGGCGACGATGCGCGATCCAGCCGGTGAGCGACGGCTTCAGTTTCGGGCGCAAATCTTCGCGCACGTAAAGATAAGCCACGCCCGGGCCGCCGCAGAGCCACTTGAGCACGCCGCCCACAGCAAAATCGGCGCCGAGGGAGCGCACATCCACGGGAATAGTTCCCGCGGCCTGGAAGGCGTCGAGAATGACGTGCGCGCCGACGCGATGGGCGCGCTCGATGATGGCGCGCGCATTCACGATGAACGAGCTGCGAAAAAGGGCAAGCGAAATCGGGACTAGCAGCGTGGTTTCGTCGATGGCGGCAAGGAATTGTTCCAAGTTGAAACGGATGGAGTCTTCGGCGGGAATGATTTCGACGCGGGCGCCCTGGCGGCGCTGCTCGTGATAGAAGTATTGGATCGAGGGGAACTCGAGGTCCACCATCACGATTTTGTTGCGCGGGCCGCGGAAGTCAAAGCAGGAAGAAATCACCGCTTGCGTGAGCGTGACGTTCTGATGCAGGGAGATTTCGCCGGGGCGCGCGCCAATCAGGGGAGCAATTTTGTCGCCCACGCTGACGGCCATTTCCCACCAGCCTTCTTCCCAGGCGCGCACGCCGCGCTCGGCCCAGGAATCGGCATAGGCCCGCATCTCGTCGTAGACTCGGCGCGGCATGGCGCCAAGCGAGTTGCTGATCATGTACGTGGCACGCTCCAGAATCGGAAATTCGCCGCGCCATTTTAGAAGTGGATCCATACTGAATCCCTATGAGTCACAAGCAGGTCATGAGTTCGCTTTAACCTTGTATAATGGGGCCAGAGGGCGGTCTTGAGCAAACGATATGTCTTGAGTGAGTACGTCGAGCTGGCCATGCGCGACGCCGTATATGACAAGCTGGAAGATGCTACTTTTTCAGGCCGCATCCCTTCCTGCCCGGGAGTCCTTGCCTTCGCGTCCACGCTGAAGGAATGCGAAGAAGAGCTGCGGTCCACGCTCGAGGATTGGGTGCTCGTCGGGCTCAAGCTTCGCCATCATCTGCCGGTCATCGGGAACATTGATCTAAACAAGGAACCCGTACGTGAGCCGGTGGACACCTTGTAAGCGCCGAGAGTTTATCCGCCGCCTGCGTGTCTTAGGTTTTGATGGACCCTATTCGGGAGCACGCCATCAGTTTCTGGTATTTAAAGACAATCGCCTGACCATTCCATCGAACGAAGAATACTCTGTGCCACAACTTAAAATGATGATTCGCGAGGCTGGATCGATTCTCGGCCACGAAATCTCCTTGAAAGAATGGGCGAGCCTTTAGCCTTTCGTTTCGGTTTTGGCCGTTCTTCTCCGCCCTGAGCGGGACCACAGTAAGTAGCCCGCGCTAAGAAGTACGAGCCAGGGCACGCCGGCGAGGAGGGTGATGCGGAAGCCGGGGACCCACCAGGTGGAAAGCAGCACAGCCAGGACGCCAGCGAGTCCTGCGAGGGAGGCCCATGGGCCGGCGGGACCAAGCTGCAGATACGGTTTCGCGTGACGCTGGTGGTGGCGGCGGAACGCGAGGTGCGTCAAGAGAGTCATGAGCCAGGCGAAGAGTGCGCCGAAAGTGCTGAGGCCAATCATGAAAACGAACAAGGAATCCTGGAAGTACCTCGACAGGAACATCGCCGCGACCATGCCGCCGCCGGAGGCCAGAACGGCAATCATGGGCATGTCTTTTTTGCTCAGGCGGCCCAGAGCTGCAGGAAGATAGCCGCCGCGAGAGAGAGAAAAGGCGAGCCGCGCGGTGAAATATAAATTGGCAACCGCGCTGGAAAGTGCAGCGGTCAAAACGACAAAATTCATGATGTGCGTGGCGGCTGGGATGCCGACAGTTTGGAATACGCGGACGAAGGGGCTCTCGCCCATGCCGATTTGCGTCCAGGGGACAATGCCAACCACAAGTGCGAGCCCCGCAACGTAAAAAAGGACGAGCGCGGCAACGGTGTTGCGCAACGCTTTGGGAACGGCCTCTTTGGGGTTGGCGGCTTCGCCCGCAGTGCTTCCCACCACTTCGATGCCAAAGAAACTGAAGAGCCCCAGGACGACGCCAAGGCCAACGCCGCTCCAGCCGTTGGGGAAAAATCCGCCATGCGCGGTGTAATTTGCGAGACCGACCTTGGGAAACCCGAAGCCAAAGAGCAAGGCTGAGCCCAACAGGAGAAACGCAAAGATGGTCACGACTTTGATCATCGAGAGCCAGTATTCAAACGTGCCGAGATTCTCGATGTTGACCGTGTTGACGTAGAGGACGAGAAACGAGAAGAGGCTGATCCACACCCACGGCGGCAGATGGGGAAACCACAGTTTGCAGTAGATGGAAGCGGCGACCACTTCACTGCCGACCACGACCATCATGCAGAGCCAATAGGTGAGCCGAATGGCGAACCCCGCCCAGGGATGCAGATACATTTCGGCGTAAAGCCCGAAGGAACCGGCGGTGGGATGCGCGGCGGACATCTCCGCGAGCGCCCACATCATTGGAAGGGCGATCAAGGCGGCGGCGACAAAACTCAGAACAACCGCGGGGCCGGCGAGTCTCACGGAGATGGCGCTGCCGAGAAACAATCCCGTACCGATGGTGCTTCCTAAGCCAAGCATGGCGAGCTGCGCGGGAGACAGGTTTCGCTGCAAACCGGACTCGCGCGCGGCGATAGCCGTGGACCGGCTTTCTTCCGCGGTTGCCTGGATACCGAGAGCGGGCTCGTTCATGGCGAGGCATCGTAACAGAAACGCGGATTGGGTTCTTCTCTTGACCCGAACTCCACCTGAACTATGGGACAGTGAACGACTGGAACACAGACTGTCCTTCGAAAGGCTCGCGCCGCTTCGATGGCGTTCCTAGAATCAAAGTCGTGGTGCGGGACCGCAAGCGGCGCCACGGAGGCGGTCATGAAGGCCCTGGTTGCTTTGATTATCATTTACATTGGCACGTTTTTCCTCGTTATTCAGGGATCGTCGCAAAACTCCGTGCAGGCATCGCCGCAGAGTGCGCAGAATAACGCCTCCGCGCAATCGAATTCGAGCATGGACCGGGTCAAGGAAGCGGACATCCGCTCGCTGATGGAACTTGTGGGCGCGCGCGACGTGGTACAAGACGGCGCGGAGAACGCCATTGAGCAATCGCGCGAAAAGCTCCTGACCACGGTGCCGAACAACGACAAAGGCAAGGCATTTGTGAAAGCGTTCGCGACGAGCTACCAGAAGAAACTTGACACCGACCAGATCGCCGAGCAGTTGGTGGGAATTTACGACAAACACTTTACGGATGACGAGATCAAAGGGCTTTTGCAATTTTATGGCTCGCCGCTAGGCCAGAAAGTGGCTGGGGAGATGCCGAAGATCAACCGGGAAACGCAGGCTGCGGTGCGCTCGGCGGGCGGAAAAGCCGCGCGAGAGGCGCTTGCGGAAGTGAAGCAGAAGAACCTGGAAGTGGGGCAGTCGGCGCGGCTCGGCAACGGCCAGGGACGACTCCAGCAACGCCGCGGGCAACGTCCGCAATTACAGACCGCGCAGCAGGGACGGGATCCGGAATAGACGAGATTTAGATAATGGTTGCTCTACGAGGCTAATCTCACATAGGATTGGGTCCTGTCCTTGCGGGTAGTACGTGAAACGAGCGTGCTCACCAATCTCAACGCTCTTAGCTGGCGGCGTCAATGAAGTATCCAGGCACTGGGTTACTGTTGGCGCTTCTAAGCTTCCCATCTGTGGTCTTTGGTCAATCTGAGGAACAACACCACCAGCACGCTGACACCTTACGAGCGGAACAATACGGGAGTGTCCATTTCCCGATCTCCTGCTCGGGCCAGGTCCAACACACCTTTGAGCGCGGGGTCGCTATGCTGCACTCTTTCGAATACGAGGATGCCGATGCGACCTTTATCGCTGTGGCGCATCGCGACGCCAACTGTGCCATGGCTTATTGGGGCCAGGCGGTAAGTTATTACCATCCCCACTGGCAGCCCCCTGATGCTGCCCATTTGAAGCTCGGGCGAGAGGCAAGTGAACGAGCCGTGGCGATTGGCGGCAAAACCCCGCGAGAAAAGGAGTACATCACAGCGATTGCCGACTACTATCGCCAATCTGAGCGACTAGATTCTCGAACTTGTGCTCTGAACTATCAGAAAGCCATGGAGCACTTGTATACGGCATATCCCGACGATCGCGAAGCGGCTCTTTTCTATGCCCTGCAAGTAATCGCGAACGCGCCGCCACGAGACTCCGGCTATGCCGAACAGAAGAAAGCTGGCGCGATCCTGGAAAAAATCTTCGCTGAGTTGCCCGATCATCCGGGGGTGGCTCATTACATCATCCATGCTTACGACAACCCAATGCTGGCCAACCGCGCGCTGGCAGCAGCACGGAGCTATGCCAAGATTGCGCCTTCTTCGGTTCACGCTCTGCACATGCCGTCTCATATCTTCATTCAAGTGGGATCATGGCAAGAAGCTATTGCGTCCAATCTCGCCTCGTTGGCCGCGGCCCGTGCATGGGTGGCCAAGTCCCGGCACAAGGAACTATGGGATCAGCAGGCACACGCCCAAGATTACCTCGCCTATGCCTATCTACAAACTGGACAGGATCTGCTTGCAAGAAAGGTCCGCGATGAAGTTAGCGGCTACCGCAACCGGTTCGGAGAAACCCCCATGGCAGCATACTCGGCGCTCGCAGGGATTCCTGCTCGTTATGCATTGGAGCGACACCAGTGGTCTGAGGCCGCGGCCCTCCCAATTCGAAAAGTCCCAATGCCCCTCTATGAAGCCGAAACCTATTTTGCAAGGGCTATCGGCTGCGCGCGGACAGGCGATCTTGTTGGTGCGAGATCCAATGCTAACAAGCTCGCTGCGCTCCGTGATCGATTGCCCCAAGGAAATCAAGGTATGGTGGGCAACGCCGACCTGGTGGAAGTACAGCATCTACAGGCCGAGGCGTGGCTGGCCCAGGCGGAAAAGCGCGAGGCGGACGCCTTCAAGCTGATGAAATCAGCGATTGCACTCGAAGAATCCACGTCAGCAACCTGGATCGCAGCACCTTTGCTTGCTGGGAATGAACAGCTTGGTGATCTACTATTGGAGCAGAACCAACCCGAGCAGGCCCTGGCAGCCTATGAGGCCTCCCTGCAACTTGCCCCTAATCGGTTCAACAGCCTTTTCGGTGCCGGACGAGCTGCAGAACTAGCAGATGCCCGTTCGAAGGCCGAGACGTATTACAGTCAACTAGTAGCCATCTGTAAGAACGCAGAACCGGGGCGACCAGAGTTGCACCTTGCCGAAAGCTTCCTTAAGAAATAGGCCCGTTCGTTCCTCAACCGGCCTTGCTGTAATTCTGCTGGGGCTACCTTTCTTCTACCAGTGGCGCGAGCGGACAACTGATTATCCGCTTGACGAGACCGCTCGAGGACAGCTCTTCAAGCGGCCCGCCCGATCGAATGTTGTAACCTATCGCCCCGGTTCATTCCGGGAATTCGATCTGAGCGACGCCTTCTTGCCTCAACCAAACTACCTTCCTCATTCTTAGACGGGATGTTTTCCGCTTCTGTAAGAGCATGTCACGGATTTCAAGCATGCACGCCGGAGCGATAGGGCGGGAGTGAACTTCTCCTTCGCGCAATCCTAGCCCGGATTTCTCACCAGGATGAGCAAAAGGGTTTTGCTTTGAAGTAGAAAAAGGCCGTCATCTCAGGCATAACTGCGTTGTCGAGACATAGTTAGCGCCAAGAGAAAGGCGGCCTTTCTGATG